>JAESFW010000022.1_pt1 | contig 199674 bp, 189 predicted proteins | sample 9269481 | NCBI WGS metagenome assembly JAESFW01 (sample SAMN14515350, study PRJNA621654) | algae metagenome | isolation source: Lyngbya sp. HA4199-MV5 and co-occurring heterotrophs from soil with... | place: USA: Ahupuaa O Kahana State Park, Hawaii | collected 2009-07-21 | reverse complement strand
AGAAGGACAGCTCGACCGAGAAACAGCATGCCGAATTCGTCCAGCGCATGACCCAGCGCGGCTACACCGAGCGTCAGGTCCGGCGACTGGTCGACTGGTACATGCGGGTCAACAAGGCGGGCTGACGATGCCGAAGCAGGGGATTGGTATATGCCGAATTTCATCGACCGGCGGCTCAATCCGAAGGATAAAAGCCTCGGCAACCGACAGCGTTTTCTGAAGCGGGCCCGCGAAGAACTCAAGCGGGTCATCAAGGAACAAGTCAAGTCGGACAGGATCATCGACGTCGATGCGGCACACGGCGTGCCGATGCCGAGCGATGGTGCCAACGAGCCGACCTTCCAGCCGTCGCGCGGCAGCGGCGAGCGCAATTACGTGCTTCCCGGCAACAAGGAGTTTTCGGCAGGCGACCGCCTGCCGAAACCGGAGGCCGGCGGCGGTGGTGGCGGCAAGGGCAAGCCTGGCCGCGGCGAGAGCGACGACGAATTCCAGTTCATCCTGTCGCGCGAGGAGGTGCTCGATCTCTTCTTCGAGGACCTCGAGTTGCCCGATATGGTCAAGCTCAGCCTCAAGGAAACGGTCACCTTCAAGCCCCGACGTGCCGGCTTTGCCACAGCGGGAACGCCGACGAACATCAATGTCGGGCGAACGATGCGCAACAGTTTCGGCCGGCGCCTTGCGCTGCACCGGCCGAAGGAAAAGGAGCTGACGGCGATCACGGACGAGATCGCCCAGCTGGAGGCGGAGCCCGAGCCGACGGCAAAGGACCGCCAGCGGCTGCGCGAACTGCGCGGCGAGCTAGAGAGGATCGAGAAGAAGCGGCGACGCATTCCCTATGTCGACCCCGTTGACATCCGCTTCAACCGCTTCGAGCAGCAGCCGCTGCCCAACGCCAACGCCGTCATGTTCTGCCTGATGGACGTGTCGGCATCCATGGGCGAGCGCGAAAAGGACCTCGCCAAGCGCTTCTTCGTGCTGCTGCACCTGTTTCTGAAACGCCGCTATGAGCGCATCGACATCGTCTTCATCCGCCATACGGACGAGGCGCGCGAAGTCGACGAACAGACCTTCTTCTACAGCACCCAGAGCGGCGGCACGATCGTATCGACAGCACTTGAGGAGATGATCCGGATCGTCGAGGACCGCTACCCTTCGCAGATCTGGAACATCTATGCCGCCCAGGCGTCGGACGGCGACAACATCATCGGCGACAGCGAGCATTGCGCCGCACTGCTGAGGGAAAAGCTGACGAAGCTCTGCCAGTACTATGCCTATGTCGAAATCATCGACGAGCGCGAAACGGAAATCTTCGGGTCGACGGACAACGGCACGGCACTCTGGCGCGCCTATCGCACGGTCGACGGCGAGAAATCGAACTTCCAGATGACCCGGATCGCCAAGCCCGGCGACATCTACCCGGTTTTCCGCCGGCTCTTTGCCCGGCAACCGGCCACACGCACACGGAAATGAGGGGGAGACTGGATGGCACGACGCGCGACTTCAGGTCTCCTGTTCCAGGGTTCTGACTGGAACTTCACGACGCTGTCCCGCGCCTATGAGGCGATCGAAACGATCGCGCTCGAAGAAATGGGCCTCAGCGTCTATCCGAACCAGTTGGAGATCATCACCTCCGAGCAGATGCTCGACGCCTATTCCTCGGTCGGCATGCCGCTGATGTACCAGCACTGGTCCTTCGGCAAGCGCTTTGCCTATGAGGAGCACCACTACCGCAAGGGGCACCGCGGCCTCGCCTACGAGCTGGTGATCAACTCAAACCCGTGCATCACCTACCTCATGGAAGAAAACACCATGGCCATGCAGGCGCTGGTGACCGCGCATGCCGCCTTCGGCCACAACCACTTCTTCAAGAACAACTACCTGTTTCGCCAATGGACCGACGCCGGCGCCATTCTCAGCTACATGGACTTTGCCAAGAAATACGTGATGAAGTGCGAGGAGCGGCATGGCAACGCGGCCGTCGAGGCGATCCTCGATTCCGCCCATGCGCTGATGGACCAGGGCGTTTTCCGCTATCGCCGCCCGCCGCGACTTTCCTCCGAAAAGGTGCGTGAAAGAGCGCGCGAGCGGCTGGAATACGAGGAGCAGACCTATAGCGACCTCTGGCGGACGCTGCCGCAAGTGGCCGAAAACCGCGACCCGGCAGAGGCCGAGCGTGACGCCTCCGAGCGCAAGAAGGTGCTCAACCTGCCGGAAGAGAACCTGCTCTACTTCCTCGAAAAGCACAGTCTGATCCTGGAGCCCTGGCAGCGCGAGTTGCTGCGGATCGTGCGGGTCATCGCGCAATACTTTTCACCTCAGCGCCAGACGAAGGTAATGAACGAGGGCTGCGCCACCTTCGTGCACTACACCATCATCAACCGGCTTTACGACCAGGGCAGGATCGGCGAAGGCCACATGCTAGAACTCTTGCAGAGCCACTCCAACGTCGTGTTCCAGCCGGATTTCGACGACCGGCGCTATCCCGGCATCAACCCTTACGCGCTGGGCTTTGCGATGATGCAGGACATCCAGCGTATTGCCACCGAGCCGACGGCGGAAGACCGCGACTGGTTCCCGTCCTTTGCCGGCAATGGCGACTGGATGGAGACGCTGCGTGACGCCTGGGCAAACCACCGCGACGAGTCCTTCGTCCTGCAGTATCTGAGCCCGGCAGTGATGCGCAAATTCCGCCTGTTCCAGCTCGCCGATCGCTCCTCCGACCGATTTGTCGAGGTCGCTTCGATCCACAACGAGCGCGGCTATTCGGCCGTCCGCTCGGCGCTCGCCAACAGCTACGACGTTGCCGCCAACCAGCCGGACATCCAGGTGATGGACGTCGACCTGCTCGGAGACCGGCAGCTGCGACTACAGCACAATATCAAGCATGGCATCCTGCTCGACGAAGGCAGCCGTGACGCGACCATGCGCCATATCCGTCACCTCTGGGGTTATGAAGTGAGCCTTGCCGGCGTCGACGCACAGACGGGCCGCACTGTCTATGAGTGCTCGACGGCCAAGGCTGCGGAGTGAACGGCGGCGAAGAAGCCCCCGACAGGGAGATATCAGACCCGACGCGCAAACCATGCTTTTGGCTTGCGATGTCATCATAAGAATTCGCATCAGCCATTAACAAAATTTGGCCTCGCACGCGCAGTCACGCGCGCGTTTCCAGGTTGACCAGAAGTTCGTCCAGTTGCTCGAACTGCTCGGGCATCACGTCTTCCATGCCGACGAAAGCCTCGTCGAGCGCTTCCTTCGACGGGTAGAATTCCCTAAGGACCAGCAGCGTCGTGCCATCCTTTTCCTCGAAGGTGACCGTCGTCACGGCGCCGTCATCACCCTCGTCATTGGTCCAGACGATGCGCGAAGGCGGCGACACTTCGAGGTATTTGCCGAAGAAGGACATGGCCTGCGAGGCGTCGTGCCCGAACGCAATGCGATAGCTGCCGCCGGTGCGAACATCCATTTCGCAAGAGTGAATCGGGACACCATGCGACTTCGGCGCCCACCACAGCTTGAACAATTCGGGCTTGGTCCACGCGTCGAATACGAGGCGAACCGGGGCATTGAAAACGCGCGTCACGACAAGTTCGCGCTCGGACCGCCGTTCGACGGCCGTGCGGCCGTTACTCGCCCTGTGACCCATCGACTTTCTCCTTCCGCTTCAAGGCTTCAACGACGTCGTCGAGTGCGTCGAAGCGTGCGTTCCAAATCTGGCGGCGCGCCTCGATCCAGGCCGCCTCTTCCTCAAGCCCTCGAAGGCCAATCCGGCAAGTGCGGACGCGCCCGACCTTCTCCGTGGTGACCAGCCCCGCATGCTCCAGGACGCCGACATGCTTCTTCATGCCGGTAAGCGTCATGTGGAACTTCTCGGCAAGCTCCGTGATGGAAGCTTCCCCGCTTCCGAGCCGCTCCAGAACGCCGCGTCGGGTTGCGTCCGCGAGCGCGGCAAAGGAAGCATCAAGGCGATCTGTCGAAAACTGAACCATCTGGTTCAGTATCTAGCACGCGGATCGGCCTCATGCAAGGGGACGCGATCGACCGAACCTGCATGCAGCCCTTGGCCGTAGCGGGCCAAAGGCAAAACGATCAAGTAAATCAGCGGATTATGGCGACCTTTGCATGCCCGACGGCCTGCTCGGCGTTGGCAAAGCGCAACGACATCAGGCCTTCCTGGCGTCCGCCATTGGCCGATAACGGACGACGTCTGGGCGTCATCATGGTGTCGGGAGCTTTGGCCACAGCATCAAATTTCTGCAGCGGCCGCCTGAAAAGACGTCAGCCTGCGGCGCCGGCCAACGTAACCGGCATAGTGGCCGCCTCTTGCTCTGCCGCAGCTGTGAGCCAATCGTGAAAGGCTTTCATCGCCGGGGTGACGGATCGCGACTTCAGCCGCGTCAGCCAATAGCTTCCCATCGATGTATGAACATCGAAGGGCTGCCGGATCGTTCCGTCCGTCAGCAGCCGCGAAAACATCAGCGGCGGCGCCAGCGCCACGCCGATGCCTTGCGCGGCAGCCTCCATCATCGCCAGCGAGCTATCGAAGACGATGCCCTTCAACAGCGGCGCCGGATAGGCGATGCCCGCCGCCTCGAACCAGGTAACCCATTCGTCGGCGCGGTAGGAGCGAAGCAGCGTCTCGTTGAGCAGATCGGCCGGCGCGGCCAGTCTGTCGGCGATCTCGGGGATGCAGAGCACGGAGAGCGGCGCTTCGAACAGGCGCGTCGCCTCGATGTTGTGCCAGGAGCCGCCGCCGAAGCGAATGGCGAAATCGAGACCTTCTGCGGCCATGTCGACGCGGTTGTTGTTGGTCGACAAGCGAACGTCGATGAACGGATGCTTCGCCTGAAAATCGGCAAGCCGCGGCAATAGCCAGCCGACGGCGAAGGTGCCGACAGCGCCGATCATCAGCACTTCGCGGATGTGGCCAGCCTCGAAGCGTTCGAGCATGTCGGCCATCCGGTCGAAACTGTCGCGCAAGACCGGCAACAGCGCCTCGCCCTCTGCCGTGATCATAAGCCCGCGAGGCAGCCGCTTGAACAGCGTCACGCTCAGACGGCTTTCAAGCAGCTTGACCTGATGGCTGACGGCAGCCTGCGTCACGCACAGTTCGATCGCCGCGCGGGTAAAGCTCAAGTGCCGCGCAGAAGCCTCGAAGGCGCGCAACGCATTGAGCGGAAGATATGGCCTGACCATCGATGCCCTAGCTCAGTTAATGGGTGTCGCAAATAAACGTGGTTTGTTGCGCAAGCACAATCCCCTTACGGTGAAGTTGTTCGGCTGGCTCCGCCGTGCCCCGTAGCCCTCGACGCGAGGAAGTGGCGCGGCGAGCCGAGCGACGTTCGAAGGATTGATCCATGCGCCGCATCATCGCCCCGTAGCAGCCGCCCGCGCATCATCGCCGAAGTCGGCATCCTCGACGCCGAAGCCCGTTTTTCACACACGTCGTCAGCCGCACGGTCAGCCGTGCCGGCCGGACGGTCGTTTGCCATGAAGGTCCGTTCCGCCCGTTATGAAACTCGTTGCAAATGTGCTTGGCACCGTCCTCAATCTTGCGACCGTCGTCGCACTGGCCTCGGCGACGCTGGTCGCAGCGCTGACCCGAAACCTGCCCGACCACCGGACCCTTGCAAACTGGGAACCGGCGGTGACCACCCGCCTTTATGCCAGTGACGGCACGATGGTCGGAGAACTGGCAAGGGAACGCCGGCTGTTCCTGCCGATCGGCGCCATCCCTGCCCGTGTCCGCCAGGCGTTCCTTTCGGCCGAGGACAAGAATTTCTACACCCATCCTGGCATCGACATCACCAGCGTCGGCACTGCACTTTTTGCCAACCTTGCTAATTTCGGATCGGGCCGGCGGATGATCGGTGGCTCGACGATCACCCAGCAGATCGCCAAGAACTTCCTGCTCTCCTCGGACCGGACGGTCGAGCGCAAGCTGCGCGAGGCGGTCCTCTCGCTGCGCATCGACCAGACCTATTCCAAGGACCGCATCCTCGAACTCTATCTCAACGACATCTATCTCGGGCTCGGCGCCTACGGCGTCGCGCAGGCGTCGTTGACCTATTTTGACAGGCCGGTCAGCGAGTTGTCGGTATCGCAAGCGGCCTTTCTCGCCGCCTTGCCGAAAGGTCCCAACAATTACGACCCTTACCGTCACGCGGCGCGTGCAACGGAACGGCGCAACTGGGTCATCGAACAGATGCGGCAGAACGGCTTCATCGATGGCCGGGCCGCCGCCAGGGCGATCGCGGCCCCGCTCGGCGTAAAATCCCGCGTCCCGGCAGCAAGTGTCGCTGCCGCAGACTATTTCACCGAAGACGTCCGCCGTCAGCTCAACGCTCAGTACGGCGATGCAGCACTTTACACCGCCGGCTTTTCGGTTCGCACCACGCTCGATCCGCGATTGCAGGCGGCAGCCATGAAAGCGCTGCGCAAGGGGCTTGTCGCCTACGACCAGGCGAAGGGCTATCGCGGCCCGGTCGAGCGCCTTGCCTCCACAGCGGACTGGTCAGCAGCACTCGCCAAGCTGCGACCGCTTTCCGACGTGCCCGAATGGCGGCTGGGCGTGGTGCTCGCCGCGGGAAAGACGGACGCCGAGATCGGACTCCGCCCAGAGCCCAGGCCAACAGACGGGACCACGCCGGCAGAGACCATAAGCCTCGGTCGCGACGGCGCGACATGGGCACTCTGCCGTTCGGCCAAGGGAAAGCGGGATTGTGCCGCAGGCGTCGACGGCATTCTGTCGCCCGGCGACGTCGTTTATGTCGAAAAACAGGAAAACGGCTACGTGCTGCGCCAGCCGCCGCTCGTGCAAGGCGCGCTCGTCTCCATGGACCCGAACACCGGCCGCGTGCTTGCCGTTGCCGGGGGTTTCTCCTACGCCCAATCGGAATTCAACCGCGCGACCCAAGCCTATCGCCAGCCCGGTTCCTCCTTCAAGCCCTTCGTCTACGCCGCAGCGCTCGACAACGGCTATGCACCGACGACGCTGGTGATGGACGCGCCGATCGCGCTTGCCGATGGTGCCGGCCGGACCTGGAAGCCGAAAAACTATGACGGCCGTTTCAGCGGCCCATCCACGTTGCGCGTCGGGCTGGAGAACAGCCGCAACCTGATGACGGTGCGTCTCGCCCGTCATCTGGGCATGGATCTCGTCGCCGACTACGGCAAGCGCTTCGGCATCTATGACGAACTCAAGCCCTATCTGCCCATGTCGCTCGGCGCCGGCGAAACCACACTCTTGCGGCTGGTCTCCGCCTACGCGGTCATTGCCAATGGCGGCAAGGCGGTGACGCCTTCGATGATCGACCGCATCCAGGACCGCTACGGCCGCACCATCTTCCGCCATGACCAGCGCCGCTGCGACGATTGCAATGCGCCCGAATGGAGCGATCAGGAAGAGCCGGTGCCGGCCGATAACCGCGACTATGTACTCGATCCGATGACCGCCTATCAGGTCACCTCAATGCTGCGCGGCGTGGTCGAGCGCGGAACTGCCCGGAATGTCGGCACCCTCGGCGTTCCGATCGCGGGAAAGACCGGCACCACCAACGACGAAAAGGACGTCTGGTTCGTCGGCTTTACCCCCAACATCGTCACCGGCGTGTTCCTCGGCTACGACACGCCGAAACCAATGGGCAATGGCGAAACCGGCGGGGGCCTGGCAGCGCCCGTTTTCATCGACTTCATGAAGACAGCCCTTCAGGGACGCCCAGCGGCCGACTTCCATGCGCCATCGGGGATGACGATCGAGGCGATCGACAGGAAGAACGGCCAGCCGGTGCCGGAGGGCACGCCGGGTGCCATTCTCGAGGCCTTCAAGCCGGGAACGGCACCATGCGCCGGTGGCTGCTCCGTCATCGACGGCTTCGAGACGGCAAGCACGTCGGCCACCGCCGACGCCGAGCTTTCGCCGGACCTGCGCGAAAAGCTTCTCACCAACGGCAACGGGCTCTACTGACATGGCGCGCCAGCTCCAACTCCGCCCGGATCGTCGTGGCAGGCTCCTGTTTGTGATCGGCGCATTCGCGCTCGTCTTCGGCCTCATGCTCGCGCGCCTCGTCCAGCTTGGCGTCGCGGACTATGAGCGGACCGGCTACATCCCACCACCGCCGAGCCTCGGCCGCCCGTCGATCCTTGACCGAAACGGCAATCTGCTAGCGATCGATGTGCCGAGTTCCGGGCTTTATGCCGAACCACGGCTGATCGTCGACGTCAACGAGGCCGTCGAGAAACTGACCGCGATCTTTCCGGAACTGGATGGGGGCGACCTCTACCGACGGCTGAAGAGTGGTGCTGCCTTTGCCTGGATCAAGCGCCAGGTAACACCGGCCGAGGAGCAGTCCGTCTGGAATGCCGGCATTCCGGCCGTCGGTTTCCAGCGCGAGAAACAGCGGTTTTATCCCAACGGCTCGCTTGCCGCCCATGTGCTCGGCACCGTCGACATCGACAATATCGGCATCGCCGGCATCGAGCGCTGGATCGAGGGTCAAGGACTGGAAGTCCTGCGCCAAAGCGGCATGGATCTCTCGCACCGCAATCTCGAACCGGTGAGCGTGACGCTCGACATCCGTATCCAGCATGCGCTCGAAACCGAGCTTCGCAAGGCGATTGTCAAGTTCAGCGCCAAGGCGGGCGCCGGCCTGGTGCTCGATGTCACCAATGGCGAGATCCTGGCGCTCGTTTCCTATCCCGATTTCGATCCGAACCTGCCGGTCGACGCACTCAAACCCGATCGTATCAACCGCATTGCGGCTGCCACCTTCGAGATGGGCTCGACCTTCAAGGCGCTGACGACGGCGATGGCGCTCGACTCCGGGCAATTTACCCTTCGCTCGGTCATCGACGCCAGCAGACCGCTCGCCTTCGGCCGCTTCCGCATCAACGACTACCGCGGCCAGCACCGACCGCTGACGCTGCCGGAAGCCTTCATCTATTCGTCCAATATTTCGATGGCGAAGATGGCGATCGCCATAGGTCCGGAAAACCTCAAGGCCTTCCTCGGACGCTTCGGCCAGATGTCGCGGCTGACGACCGAACTGCCCGAAAGCGCCCATCCGCAGCTGCCGCGGCGCTGGGGCGAGATCGACACGGCAACTGCCTCCTATGGCCACGGCATTGCCGTCACACCGCTGCAGGCGAGTATCGCGGTGGCAGCGCTCGTTAATGGCGGCCGACTGATCCGGCCGACGCTGATCAAGGGCGCGCCGCTCGAAGATCGCATGATCGCGCGTGACCTGATCAAACCCGAGACGGGCGAGGCGCTTCGCTATCTGCTGCGGCTCAACGCCAAGACCGGCTCGGCGAAACGGGCTGAGGTCAAAGGTTACTTCATCGGCGGCAAGACCGGCACGGCCGAGAAGGTGATCGGTGGCCGCTATTCCAAGGAGCTCAACATCACATCCTTCATGGGCGTCGTTCCCGTGGACAATCCGCGCTACCTGCTGCTCACCCTGCTCGACGAACCGAAGGGCCTGCCGGAAACCTACGGCTTCCGCACCTCCGGCTGGAACGCAACACCACTCGGCGGCGCGGTCTTCGAGCGCATCCTGCCGATGCTCCAGCTGATGCCCGATTTCGAGATCGCCGATGTCAGCTTCCCCGAGATCAGCGACCAGGGCGCCTTCGGCTCGCAGCTTTTCCCGTCCTCGACGAGCACAGGCGAGCGCAACAGCGCTGCGATCAACGGCGCACTTTGATGCCGCCTGCCCCAAATGCAGCAACGCCCCCGCGTCTCCGCGGGGGCGTGCGCATGTGCGAACAAAGGTTAGCCTTTACTTACCTTTCGATCATGCGGTTCCAGCGCTTGTTCCATTCCTGACGGTTCTGGTTGATCGCATCCCAATCGAGGACCTTGGCGGTTTCCATATTGGTCTTGAACGTCGAAAGCTTCGCGTTCGCGGCATCCGTGCCGGCCTTGGCATTGACGTTCGACGGGATGATGTTGCCGTTGTCGAGCGCCAGGCTCTGCGCTTCGGCCGACAGCAGGTAGTGGGCGAGCTTCTGGCTGAGTTCCGGTTCGCTGTTGTTGGCAATCACGCATTCGGTGACGGCAAGCACGACGGAGCCTTCCTTCGGCTGGGCGTATTCGACCGGGATCCCCTTGTCCTTCAGGTTGTTGACGGCCGTCGGCGTCAGCGGGAAGATCGCGGCCTCGCCGGTCTGCACCATCTCCGAGATCTTGGCCGAGCTCGGGATGAACTCGATGACGTTCTTGCCGATCGTGTCGGAGAACTTCTCAAAGCCCGGCTCGACATTGGTCTCGCTGCCGCCCTGGATGCGGTTGAACATCAGGAAGGCGTGCAGACCGAAGCTGGAAGCGGAAGCGGACTGGAAGACGACGGCGTTTTCGAACTTCGGATCGGCCATATCCATCCAGGAGGTCGGCGCCGGCCAACCCTTCTCGTCGAAGAGCTTCTTGTTGTAGGCAAGACCGGTCATGCCCATGTCGACGCCGATTGCCATGTCGTCCTTCAGGCGGGCAGCCGGCTGGATCTGGTCGAGAACCGGGTCGGCGGCGATCTTCTGGCAGAGGCCACCACCGATGGCGCGCACCATCACGCCGTCATCGAGCAGCATGACATGCATCTGCGGATTGTCCTTGGCGGCCGTCGCCTTGGCGAGGATATCGGCCGAGGTGCCGGGCACGACGACGACCTTGACGTCGTTCGCCTTCTCGAAGGGCGGCAGCACGTGCTCGGTATAGGCGCGCTCGAAGTTGCCGCCGTTCATGCCGATGTAAAGCGTCTTGGTTTCCGCCGACGCGGCGTTCTGCTGGACGACAAAGGCCAGAAGCGCGAGGGCCGTGGTTTTAGTAAGCCGTTGGTCGATCATGGTATTCCCCTTTCTGTTTACAACGAGGCTGCAGTTTCGACCGCCACCTTGCGGAAGCGGCCAATGGAAAAGGCTTGAATGGGTGTGGTCGTGCACCCGTCGGTGACGAGCTCTGACAGCACCTCGCCGACAGCGGGCGCGGTCTGAAAGCCGGCACCGCAAAAGCCGAAGGCGTGGAAAAGTCCGGATGTCGTTTCGCTTGGGCCGATCACCGGGTTGCCATCGGGCATCTCGGCTTCAGTGCCGGACCAGAAGCGGATGACCTGGGCATCCGCCAGATGCGGGAAGAGCGCGATGGCGCGTTGCATCACGGAGGACGCAGCTGTCACCGACGGGCGCGAATAATCCGGATCGCCAAGCGGCAGGCCGCGGCCACCGCCCATGACATAGTTTCCGCGCGCCACCTGCCGGCCGTAGAAGCTGCCGCCTTGCTCGCCCATGCTGACCGGCAGGCGCAGCGGCAAAGGCTCGGTGACGACCATCGACGGGTAGATCCGCGTCAGTGGTACCACTTCGCCGAAATGCGCTGCAAAGCGATCGGACCAGGCACCGGCGGAATTGACGAGCTGTCGACAGCGGATCTCTATCCCGTCACCGGCGAGGATGGCAAAGCCGTTGCCCGTCGTTGTGACTTCGCGCACCGCCGTCTGCTCCAGCACGGTGACACCGGCACGCTCGGCGGCTCGTGCGAAAGCGGGCGCCACGAGGCGCGGATTGGCATGGCCGTCATCGGGGCAGAGCGAAGCGCCCACCGCCTTCGCCGAAAGCCAGGGAAACCGCTCAGCCAACGCCGATCCGCCGACGATTTCGAGCCCAAGACCGTAATCCCTTACCGTCTCGGCATAGGCTTCTAGCTTGGCGAAATCCTTCTCGGTGCGGGCGAGCTTCAGATGACCGGAGCGGACATATTCCGCATCGATGCCGATCATCGCCTTCAGCTGGGGCCAGATCCGGTGTGCCCTTTGCGACAGCGGCAATTGCTCCGGTGAGCGTCCCTGGCGGCGCACGCCGCCATAGTTCACGCCGCTCGCCTGAGCACCGCAATAGCCCTTGTCGACAAGCGCGACCGAAAGCCCGGCCTTGCGCATGGCGAGCGCCGCGGAGCTGCCGACCAGCCCGCCGCCGATGATCGCGACGTCGACGGAGATGCGCCGGCTCATGAGCGGACCTCCGCCTCGACACGCCCGCCAAAGCCGAGCGGGATCGGCTTCACCGGCGCCTGAGCGCGCAGGCGACCAACCTCGCCCGTGGAGGTGCCACAGGCACCACTCAGCAGTTCGGTCGCGGCAGCAGAGCACATCCGTCCCTGGCAGCGCCCCATGCCGACACGGCTTAGAGCCTTCAGGCGGTTGATCTCGGTGATTGATCCTGACGCAATGGCCCGGCGCCCCTCGGCAACGGTGATTTCTTCGCAACGGCAAAGCGTCGTTTCGTCCGGAACGGTTTCGAACCAGTCATCCGGGAAGGGAAAGGCCCGCCCGAGGATGTCGCGCTGGCGCAGGATCGCCTCGCGTGCCGTAACCAGGCCCGCCGCATCCGCCGACGCTCGCCCCGTGTCCTCGAGCAGAGCCGCGGCTGCAAGTTCGCCCGAGACTTCCGCGGCATCCGCACCGGCAATACCGCTGCCATCGCCGGCAACATAGACGTCCGATCGGCTCGTGCGTCCGAACGCATCGCGCTCCGGCAGCCAAACGCGGTCGCGCGCATCGAAGCGGAAACGGCACCCGGCAAGATCGGCAAGCTGGGTCTCGGGCCTTAGCGCGAAGCCATAGGCGAGCGCATCACAGGCGATCGTCTCGACAGCTTCGCCTCTAAGCTTGCGGCGACGGTAGCGAAGACCTTCGACCTGCGACCCGCCCAGGACCGCCTCGGGCCTCACGCCGTAGCGGATCTTTACACCGGCGAGCTGAAGCTGCAGCCCGTAGAAGAGGCCGAGCGCGACGATCCGCGGCGCATGAACGGCGAGCGAAAGCAGGTGGCGCTTCGATGTAACGGGTGCGGTATCGAGCACGGCTTCAACACGCGCGCCGGCCTTCATGTATTGCCAGGCAACGAGATAGAGCAAAGGGCCGGACCCCATGAAGACGACGCGGTCGCCAATCGTGCAGCCTTGCGCCTTGAGTGCCGTCTGCGAGGCGCCAAGCGTATAGACGCCTGGCGTCGTCCATCCAGGGAACGGCAGGACACGATCGGTCGCGCCGGTGCAGAGGATCAACTGCGAAAAACCGATCTGGCGGTGCGCACCTGATGAGAGAACGTCAAGCTGATTGCCGCGTTCGGGTGCCGAAATGTTCCAGACGAGCGTTTCTGGTCGGTAGTCGATGTCTGGCAACAGCGCCTCGAAGGCCCGGTGCAACCTTTGTGCTTTGTCCGCTTCCGAACCATAGCGGCTTCGGTAGGATCGTCCGTCCTCGATCAGCGGCCGGCGATAGATCTGGCCGCCAGCGCGTTGGCCTTCGTCGAGCACGATCGGTCTGAGACCGGCGCGGACGAGGCGCTCGGCGGCGCGAATTCCAGCCGGGCCGGCACCGACGATGACGGGTGGCAACCGCTCACTCATGGGCTGCCTTTGCCGCGGCGCGCATGTCGGTGATGAAGGTCATGCCCGGCTCCAGCGCCGTGCTACAGGCCCTGATGCGACTGCCGTTCGCCAACATCACGTAACAATCCTGGCAGGCACCGATCAGGCAGAAGCCGGCGCGGTCCTCGCCGGAGAATTCGCTCTGGCGGAGGCGGCCGCTGACCGACAGGATTGCCGTCAGCACCGTGTCGCCGCGGAGCCCGGTTTCGGCCATGCCGTTCAGCGTGAAGGGCACGGGTGTCTCGTCCAGCCGGTAGCGCCGGCGAAATTGTGCATGCATCGTCATCGGATATCAGCCCTTGCCCACCAGGAGCCGGTCGAGACCGAACAGGCGATCGAGAATGATCATGGTGACGGTTGCGAGCGCGATCATCAGCGTCGAGACGGCGGCCATCATCGGGTCGATGGATTCGCTGGCATACATGTACATGCGCACCGGCAAGGTGACCGTCGACGGCGAGGTCACGAAGATCGACATGGTCAGTTCGTCGAAGCTGTTGATGAAGGCGAGCAGCCAGCCGCCACTGATGCCCGGCACCATGAGCGGCATGGTGATCCGGTGAAACACCGTCCATTCGGCCGCTCCGAGCGTGCGCGCTGCATTCTCGGCGTTACGGTCCATGCTGGTGAGCGACGCAAGGATCAGCCGCAGCGTATAGGGCGTGACGACGATCGCGTGGGTGGCGACCAACCAGCCGAAGGATCCGCCCATGCCCATCAGCGAGAACAGCCGCAGGAAGGCAACGCCGAGAACCAGGTGCGGGATGATCAGCGGCGACAGGAACAGCGCATTCAGCGCCTCGCGGCCGCGGAACTCGTAGCGGGTGATCGCCAGCGCCGCCGGCACGGCGAACACGGTGGAGATCGTCGCCGAAAGCAGCGCCAGCCGGACGCTGTTTCCGAAGGAGGACATGAAGTCGGCGTGGTGGAAGACCGCCTCGAACCAGCGCAACGACAGCCCGTTCCAGGGCATCGCCAGCGTGTTTTCCGGCGTGAAGGCAACGAGGCAGACCACGACCATCGGCGCCAGCATGAAGACGACGACGAGGCTATGGAAGGCGAGAGCGATGGGGCCGTTTCTCTGCATGGCTTCAACCCAGCTTGCGTTTTGCCTGCCGCTCGATGAGGCGGTTATAGGCAAGCATGATGACGAGATTGGCGACGAGGACGATGATCGCGATGGTGGCGCCAAGCGGCCAGTTCAGCTCGATCAGGAACTCGTCGTAGACGAGCGTTGCCGCCATTTTCAGCCGCCGGCCGCCGAGTAGCCCGGGGATGGCAAAGGAGCTCGCCGAAAGCGCAAAGACGATCAGGCTGCCGGAGAGAATACCGAGGGAAGCCTGCGGGAAGACGATGCGGCGTAGCGCCGTGAAGCGCGAGGCACCAAGCGTCAGCGCCGCCGCCTCGACCGTCGGGTCGAGCTTCTGCAGCACGGTCCAGACGGGGATTACCATGAACGGCAGCATGATGTGCACGAGGCCGATGACGATCGCTGTCTCCGTGTAGAGAAGCTGGACCGGCTCGAGACCGACGAGGGCGAGCGCGCTGTTCACGAAGCCGTTCTTGCCGAGCAGCATGCTCCAGCCGAAGGTGCGCACCACCACGGAGACGAGCAGCGGCCCGATGATGACCAGGAGGAAAATCGACCGCCAGGGCTTGCGCATGTTCGAGAGGATGTAGGCCTCCGGCACGCCGATCAGCACGGTGATAACAGTCGTCAGAAGCGCCAGGCGCAGCGTGCGCCAGAAGGTCGAAAGGTAATATTCGTCCTGCAGCACCGTCAGGTAATTGGCGAAGGTGAAATCGCTCTGGATCCCGGCCGTGTAATCGTAGCTGTTGAAGGAGAGGATAACCGTCAGCAGCAGCGGCAACAGGACGAGGCCGATGAAGAACAGGGTCGTCGGCCCGGATAGGGCCAGGGGCGCGAGCAGTCGCGGCTTGATCGCGGAGGTGGCGGCGCTCATCACTTGGCCGCTCCAGCCAGCACGCGACAATCGGCGCTCTGCCAGGCGAGCCCGACGGTTTCGCCCTCGACCGGCGGCGGCGCACCGAGATTGGGAACGGCAACGGCAAGGACGCCCGCCGGCGTCTCGGCGCTGACCAGCCACTGGCTACCCATGAAGTAGCGCGTCGTCACCTTGCCCTGGATCTGGCCTTCGGCCGGCGCCGTCAGCCGCAGCTTTTCCGGGCGGATGAACACCGAGACCTTGCCATCCGGCTCGCGGCGATCGGTATTGAAACGGATCTGTGTGTTGTCGATGCTGATCGCAGCACCCTTGCCGTTGAAGGCCGAGGTCGCACGCAGGAAGTTCGACTTGCCGACGAAGGACGAGATGAAGTCGTTGCGCGGATGCTCGTAGAGTTCGTAGGGCGTATCGACCTGGGTGATGCGCCCCTTTTCCATGACGACAACGCGGTCGCTGATCGATAGCGCTTCGGCCTGGTCATGGGTCACCATGATGGTGGTAATACCGACGGTCTGCTGGATGCGGCGCAGTTCGAACTGCATCTCCTCGCGAAGCTGGGCATCGAGGTTCGACAGCGGCTCATCGAGCAAGAGTACGGGCGGGTTGATGACAAGCGCGCGGGCAATCGCCACGCGCTGGCGCTGGCCACCGGACATTTCGCGCGGGTACCGATCGGCAAGCGCCGAGAGATGGACCAGCGCCAGGATTTCCTTGATGCGCCTGTCGCGTTCCGCCTTCGCGACCTTGCGCATCTCGAGGCCGAAGGAGACGTTCTGCGCGACGGTCATGTGCGGAAAGAGCGCGTAGCTCTGAAAGACGACACCAAGCTCTCGCTTGGGCGGCGGCAGATGGGTGATGTCGCGCCCGCCCATGGTAATCGTGCCGGCGGAAGGACGCACGAGCCCCGTGATCATCTGGAGGGTCGTGGTCTTGCCGCAGCCGGAGGGGCCGAGCAGCGAGATGAACTCGCCTTTTTCAACCGCCAGACCGAAATCATGAACGGCCGCGACCGGTCCATAGAACTTGGAGACCTTATCGAGGTTCAGAAAACTCATGCGCACTCTCCCCTTTGTCGCTCCCCCCTGACATCGCCTGCCCCGTTTTTCTTGTCGGCGATCCCGGCGGCTGCGACACGTCGTCAACCATCAGACCTCCTCTCAAGTGGCATGATCTCCGCGGCGCGCGATCGCGCCGATGAAGACACAGTTGCGCGGTCGCGACAGCGGCACGGCTATCCACGCTTTGGTGCATCCACCCCTTGAGGAAAGGCTTGTGAATTAACTCAAGGAAATTGACGAAAAACACAAACGCAATTTTCTATTTCGGAATTTTTTGTTAGAAAAGTCCGATATACGGAATCTTGTCATGTGAATTTCGAGAGAATTGTGCGAATGTCGGAATCAGAGAATGCAGGAAGCTCCAGCCTCGGGAAGGCAATCCATATCCTGAAAGACCTCGCGGAAAACGCGACGGAGGGTGTGCGGGTGATCGATCTCGCGCGCAGGCTGAATCTCACCCAGCCGTCGGCGCATCGGCTGCTGAAGAGCCTGATTGCCGAAGGGCTCGTCGAGCAGATGCCGGACAGCAAATCCTATCGCCTGTCGCTGGAGTTCTTCTCGATCGCCTCGCAGGCGCGAAGGCGCGAAGGCATCCTCGACATCGCCCGGCCGTCGCTCCTGAGGCTGTCCGCCACCTTCAACGACACCGTTTTCCTGCTGGTGCGCAGCAATTTCGACGCGATCTGCCTCGACCGCGTCGAAGGCCCCTTCCCGATCCGCTCCTTTACCGGCGACATCGGCGGCAAGGTGCCGCTCGGCATCGGCCAGGGCAGTATCGCCATTCTGGCCCACCTGCCGGAGGAAGAGCGCGAGGCGATCATCAAGTTCAACATGCCGCGCATCATGGATCGCGCCGCGATCGACGAGGTGGACCTGCGCATCAAGATCGAGGAAGTCAGGCGGATCGGCGCCGCCCAGATGAACTTCGAGATGATCGAGGGCATGGCCGGCCTCGGCGTGCCGGTGCTTGACCGCAACGGCATTGCGGTTGCCTCGCTCAGCATCGGTACGCTCGCCTCGCGGCTGACGGAAACGCGAAGCGGCACAATCACCGATCTCCTGAAGACCGAAGCGCAGGCCATCAGCAGCAAGTTAAACCCCTTCGACCCGACGCTGCGCTACCCGGCTTCGGCGCTACGCGCCGCGCAGAAGAGCTGACACCGATTGCCGCCGAGCGGGAGGCGCGCGCCAGCGATCGCCATCGCTCGAAGGCACGAGGGATTTGCCGTTCAATCGCAGGCTCTCAGGCTCTCAGCGAAGGCCATCATCAGTGGCCCGACGCCCTTGGCGTCATCGGCAACCACCTGTTCCGAAAGGTAATAGCCGGGCGAGCCATCCCGGTAATTGCCTTCGAAGCCGCCAAGGCCGGCGACACCGACGATTGTCGTCAATCGCATGATGCCATCGATGTCGGCAACGAGACGCCTGGAAAGCAACGCGTCGAGGGCGTGGCCGCCAGCGGCAACCGCTCGTTCGCGTTCCGCCAGACCCAACCGCGCCGCGCGCAATAATGCGTAGGCAAACATGGCCGAGGCAGAGCTTTCCTCGTAGTTGCCCTCAAGATCGGGTTCGTCGAGCACCTGCATCCAGAGACCGGACGGCGCCTGGCGCGCCATCAGGTCTCGAAGCAGCATACGGGTTCTCTCTCGCAGCGCTGCGGTCGCGCTGTCGTCGGGCAGAAGAGCGAGCGCATCGACAAGCGCCATCGCCAGCCATCCGACGGCACGGGCCCAGACCGCCGGCGACTTGCCCGTTACCGGGTCGGCCCAACGCTGCTTCCGGCTATCGTCATAACCGTGCACATAGAGGCCCTTCGCGGTCGCCGTGAGCGCGAGTGCCGTTGAAAACTGCTGAAGCGCGTCAGTGACAAGCGCCGGCTTGTTGTTCGCAAGCGCATATTCGATCTGAAACGGCAGGCCCATATAGAGCCCATCAAGCCAGACCTGGTGCGGGTAACGCTTCTTGTGCCAGTAGTTTCCCGCAAGGATGCGCGGATGGGTCTCGAGTTGACCTGCGAGATGATCGGCCGCTTTTCGGTAGCGGGGATCACCTGTTTCTAGGGCCAGCGGAAACAGCGTGCGGCCCGCGAGAATGTGGTCGATGTTGTACTCGTCGGGATCATAGCCGGAGAGCGTGCCGTCAGCTGCGACCTGAGGATCGATCAGCCGGTGCAAATGATCGCTCCAACGCTTCTCGCCGGTCGCCTCGAAAAGGAGGCGAAGACCGCGGTAGATGCAGCCATCCTCGTAGCACCAGCTTCCGCCCTTGTAGGGGCTATAGCGTTGTGCGAACTGATCGAAATAGGCGGTCGGGTCCATGGGATATCTCATTCAAAGGAAACGGAGATTGCGGCCTGGCTGAGAAGATCCGGTTCGTCGCAGTCGACCTCGGCGCGCTCGAAGACAACCGTCTCGTGCCGCATGGGCCGGACCCGGTCGGCCATGATCGGCGGCAAGGCGTGCGCATCCGCGCGATAGGACGTGATCTTCAGGCGACGAATTTTGATGTTGCGGATCGGTGATTCCGGCAGGCCGAGAAACGCGCCTGCGGCGTGGGCGAGATTGCGGATCTCGACGTCCTCGATGGTGACGCCATCAATGACAGGCGTCCCCGCATCGACCAGCAAAGGCTGGCGCGACTGCACCCGGTCGTCGTGGCCATCCATATCGCAATGGTAATGGGCATTGGCGGAAAGCGCCGTCTCGACGCCATCGAGAAGAACCCGGCGCATGGCGATATCGCTGATGGAGCCGCCGCGCCCTCGGCGCGTCTTCAGGCGCAGGCCCCGGTCCGTGCCGACCATTTCGCAGTCCTCGACGGCGACATCGTGCACGCCGCCCGACATTTCCGAACCGATGACAAGGCCGCCGTGGCCGCGTTCCATCAGGCAATGGGTGACGCGCACGCCGCGGGTTTCGGCCAGATGATCGTCTTCCCCGTTCGGACCGCGCTTACCGGCTTTGACGGCGATGCAGTCGTCACCGACCGAGAAACGTACGCCGGTGATCGCGACGTCATGGCAGCTTTCGGGGTTGAAGCCATCGGTGTTGGGGCTGTCGGGCGGCGCGACGACTGTAAGGCCCGCGGCAACCAGCCCGCTACAGCCCTGCGGATGGATCGTCCAGGACGGTGCGTTGCGGATCGTAAATCCGAGCAGCTTGGTATCACGGCAGGAAATGAGATGCAGCCCACGCGGGCGGCGCGCCCCGTCGCGGGTTTCCTTTGGCCAGGTCCACCAATCACCCCCGTCGCCCGAGCCATCGAGCGTGCCCTCGCCCTCGATCACCAGATCGTCAGCGCCAATCGCATGGACCGGCGCGGCAAAACAGGCGGCCGGCAGTCCTTCCCAGCTTCCAAGCATGCTGCCGGTTTCGTCACGCGCCGCAAGGATGGGCCAACCGGCGCGAGCAGACGGCGCCCGCAGAACCGCGCCCTTGGAGAGATGCAGGGTCATGCTGCTCTTCAGGCTCACCGGAAAGGCCGTCCAGTCTCCCACCGGCAGACGAAGCGTTCCGCCCTTGGGCACGGCCCCGAGCGCACGCGCCAAGGCGGCAGCGTTCGCACGAGCACCCTCGATGTCGTCGTGGGCGATATCCGGCAAGAGACCGAAATCGGTGGCATCGACCAGACCGGTACAGGCCACCATCTCGAACTCCAGCGGCAGGAACCCCTCGACCTCGAGCCGGTAGCGACAACCGGGGCAAAGGTCGTGAAACAGTGTCACGACCGTCGTGGCCCCGCCTTCGCGCGCTTCGCCGGCCCCGGCGATCGGCAACAGCCGCCACGACGCACGCTTGGGCAGGCGGTAGAGCGCTCCGGCTGCAGGCAGGCAAAGCGCTGCCGTTCGCGCCGACAGCGCGATGATGGACGGTCGGATCATGGTCTCTTTCTCTTGGCTGTTTATCCCGCGAAACGGGGCCTGCCGCGGCAGACCGCGGCGGGCAATCTGATGATCAATCGAACTCGGCGAGCACGTCGTTCACAGTATCGATGATCTGAACGGCGGCCTCATCCGCCTTGAGTTGGCCATAGGCATATTCCTCGAGCGTATCGATAAACGCAGCGCGCACTTCCGGATGCTCGTTGAAAGGTGAGACGGCCGGGCCGCTCGCAGCGATGACGATCGCGTTTGCAGCGCGCACCTCCGGCTCGCCCTTGTCACCGAGGCGCGCAGCCGCCGCCTTCGACGCCGGCAGGCCGCGCGACGTGCCAAGCGCGTCGATGCCTTCCGGTTCGTTCAGCAAGCAATTGACGATCTGGGCGGCGGCCGCCGGATCCTTGGAATTTTTGGAGATGGAGAACACCATCGAGGGCTTGCGGTAGACGCCTTCAGTGACCGCATCCGGGAGCTTCAACATTGCCACGGGCTTCAGCACCTGGCCGTCCTTCAACGGATCGGCATATTTCGAATAGGTCGAGTCCCACTCGTAGGAACCGGCGATTTTGCCCTCCGCCCAGGCCGGCTTCTCGAACAGATTGACGTTGCCATCGGCCGCCTCCTCCTTCTGCGAGCGGATTGCGCCGGTCTCTACCAGTTTGCCAATGAACGAAATGCCTTCTGCGAGTTCCTCCGGCGTCCAGGCGACGCGGTTGGTCGCAGGATCAACCAGGTCTTTGCCGGTCTTCTGGACGACAGCCAGGGTCGTCAAGAGTTGCGCCGTCTCCTTGACGGCGTTGAAGGTGTAGTAGTCCTTGCCGAGTTTCTCCTTGATGGTCGCGGTGGCGGCGAAAAACTCGTCCCAGCTTTTCGGAACGGCGACGCCGGCTTTCTCGAAGGTCGTGGCATTGAAGAAGAAGACACGGCCGGTGGTCGAGACGGAGAGGCCCTGCAGCACGCCGTTCATCGAGCCGGCCGACAGGTCCGCTTCGCTCCAGTTGGAGAGGTCGATGGCCCCAAGCTTGCGCAGATCGGCGAAACCGTCGCCGTTTTTCGAGAACAAGGGCAGCCACGGCCAGTTGACCTGGATGATGTCGGCCTCGGTCTTTCCGGCCATCTGGGTCGTCAGCTTTTCAAGGTAGCCGTCAAAGCCGGTGAATTCCCCCTTGACCGTGTGGCCGTATTTTTCGCCGCAGGCGGCAATCGCCTTCCGGGTGGCGAGATGGCGGCTCTCACCGCCCCACCAGGCCATGCGCAGTTCGGCGGCGTGCGCTATGGTTCCGAGTGCCAGGACGCCATAGGCAACGCTGGCCAGTGCTGCGATCGTTCTCTTCATTTTCATTGGACTTCTCCTCCTTGGATCTGGGCCGAACGCTGCCTCCTCACAGCGAGACGTTACGGCCATCGGTTTTGTCGAAAAGATGCAGGTGTGCAGGATCCGGACGCAGGCGGATCACGTCCGATCGCCCAAGCGCCTCGAACTCGGCGGCACCGACGACGCTCACGAGCTTGCGCCCCTCGAGATCGGCATGGAGATAGACCTCGTGCCCCATGAACTCGGCGTTGGTGAGCCTTGCAGCGAGACCCTGCCCGTCGGCGGCGAGCGCAAGATGCTGTGGGCGCATGCCGAGCACGGCTTCAGCGGGGCGGGTCGAAAGTCTGCCTTCCAGATTGGCGCCGAGCGTCAGGCGCTGGCTGCCGATCCGCAGTTCGCTGCCTTCGAACGCCGCATCGACAAGGTTCATCTCGGGACTGCCGATGAAGCCGGCGACAAACAGGTTTGCCGGACGATTGTAGAGTTCCTTCGGTGTCGCCACCTGCATGATATGGCCCGACTGCATGACGCAGATCCGGTCACCCATGGTCATCGCTTCCGTCTGGTCATGCGTCACGTAGATGACCGTCGACGACAGGCCTTCGGCCTTTAACTGGCGGTGCAGGTCGGTGATGCGCACCCGCATCGAGGCGCGCAGCTTGGCGTCGAGATTGGACAGCGGCTCGTCGAACAGAAAGACGCCTGGCTTCTTGATGAGGGCGCGCCCGAGCGCCACGCGCTGCGCCTGGCCGCCGGAAAGCTGCTTCGGCAGACGATCGAGCAGCGGTTCGATCTCGAGGATCCGCGCCACATGGTTGATGGCTGCCTCGATCTCCGCCTTCGGCTTGCCGGCGATCTTCAGCCCGAAGGCGAGGTTGCCACGGACCTTCATGTGCGGATAGAGCGCGTAATTCTGGAACACCATCGCGATCGAGCGCTTGCCGGGCGGCAAATCGTTGACGCGCTGGTCGCCGATGACGATTTCGCCGCCCGTGATTTCCTCGAGCCCCGCGACCATGCGCAGGGTGGTGGACTTGGCGCAGCCGGACGGGCCGACGAAAACCATGAACTCGCCATCCTCGATATCGAGGTTGATGCCGTGGACCGCCTTGAAGGCGCCGCCATAAACCTTCTCGAGGTCTTTCAGTTGAACCTTTGCCATGGTCAGCCTTTGACTCCCCCGGAGGAGATCCCTTCAATGAAGTATCGTTGCGCAGCGAAGAACACGACGAGAGCGGGCGTGATGGTCAGCACCGACATCGCGAGGATGCGGTTCCACTCAAAAGCTTCCGTCGTATCGATGGAGAGTTTGAGCGCGAGGCTCACGGGATACTTGTCGACCGATGACAGATAGATCAGCGGGCCGAGGAAGTCGTTCATCGTCCACATGAACTGGAACAGGCAGACGGAGATCAGCGCGGGCGCCAGCATCGGAACGACGATGTAGACGAGCGTCTGCAGACTGTTGGCCCCATCGACGCGTGCTGCCTCTTCCATGTCTGACGGCAGCGAGCGCAGGAACTGCACCAGCATGAAGACGAAGAACGCGTCGCCCGCGAAGGCCGAGGGCACCCAGAGCGGCAGGAAACTGTCGAGCCAGCCGAGATCGCGAAACAGGATGTATTGCGGGATGCGCGTCACCACGTTCGGCAAAAGCAGGATCGCGATCACCGAAGCGAAGAGGACCTTCTTGAACGGGAAGTCGAAGCGCGCGAAGGCATAGGCCGCCATGGTGCAGGAGATGGCCGTGCCGATCACCTTCGGCAGGATGATCAGGAACGAGTTCCAGAAGAACCGGCCGAACGTGTAGGGCGTCGAGGTCTGCCAGCCCTTGATGTAACCGTCGGCAGTCGGATAGTCGGGCAGGAAGCCGGCGCCGGCGAAAATCTCCGAATTGGTCTTGAAGCTCGCGCCGACCAGCCAGATCAGCGGATAGAGCATGACGAAACCGACCGCAAAGAGCAGGACGTAGCGGACCGTCGTCGACAGCAGGCGAAGCCTTGCCCTGCGGGTTGCCTGCTGGCCGTTGAAGGTTTGGAGATCGGCCATGGCTCAGTTCCTCTTGTCGCCGGCGTAGTAGACCCACTTCTTCGAGGACCAGAAGGCCACGAGGGTCAGCACGGTGATGATGGTGAAGAGCACCCAGGCAATGGACGAGGCGTAGCCCATGTTGAACTTCTTGAACGCCTCGTCATAGATGTAGAGCGGCAGCAGATAGGTCGCCTTCAGCGGTCCACCCTGGGTGATGATGTAGGGGCCGTTGAACTCCTGGAACGCCTGGACCATCTGCATGATGAGGTTGAAGAAAATGACCGGCGTCAGCAGTGGCAGCGTGATCCAGAAGAAGGTCCGCACCTTGCCGGCGCCATCGATGGCGGCTGCCTCATAGAGCGACTTGTCGATGGATTGCAGCGCGGCCAGGAAAATCACCATGGCCGAACCGAACTGCCAGCAGCGCAGAAGCGTGATGGTGAAGAGCGCGTTGGTCGGGTCGCCGAACCAATCGACCGGTGCGAGCCCCAGCGTCGCGAGCACCATGTTCGCAAGTCCCTCCGAGGCAAAGACATAGCGCCACAGCACGGCGATCGCGATCGAACCTCCAAGGATCGACGGCACGTAGAAGGCCGTGCGGAAGAGACCGATGAACTTCAGCCGGTAGTTCAGGATCGCTGCGATAAAGAGCGCAAAGGCAAGCTTCAGCGGAACGGTCAGGAACACGTAGATGAGCGTCACGTTCAACGATTTGATGAAGGTGCGGTCACGGGTGAAGAGCCGTTCGTAGTTGGCAAGCCCCGTCCATCGCGGCTCGCTCATCAGGTCGTAGCGGGTGAAGCTCAGGTAGAACGAGCCGATGAACGGAATGGCCGTGAAGATCAAAAGCCCGATGATGTAGGGCGCGAGATAGCCGAGCCCGAGAAGCCGCTGCCCTTTCATGCCCTTCCTCCCGGACGGCACCGAAGCGCTGCTTTCAAAGATACAGTTTCGTACAAATTATGCTCCCGGATCGGCGCAGAGAAATAGGGGATCTATCCCTTCCCCCTGCAAACCGATCTCTCCTCCCTGGCGATACGGTGCGCATAAGCGGTTTATGCGGTGACAATCGCCCATCTCTCCTGCAGAATGAATTCACAAAGGCGAGGAAAAAGATGGACGAAATTGAAGGTGGAATTCTCTCCGCGATTCCCCCGGCAGCACTCACCCTCAATCTGACGCGCGCCGCAATCCGCATGGAGCATTCGCACACCTGGCGGATCGACAAATCCAATGAGGTGGATGATCTCGTGATCTGTCTCGAAGGGCGCGGGCATTACCTGATCGACGGTGAACCGGTGGTCATGGAACCGGGTGACGCGATGCTGATTTCGCGCGGCCAGCGCTTCATTGGCTGGAATGAGGGCCGGGAGACCTATCTCGGCGTCGCGCAGCACTTCACGCTGAATATCTACGGGCGCCACGACCTGATCGCACAGATGAACCTGCTGCCGAAGCTGCGCCTCACGCGCTGGCACTTGCTCGAACCGCTCGCCCGACACTATCGCCAGAGCGCACCCCCGTCGTCCGTCACCCTCGGCCAGCACCATCTCTTCATGGTGCTGCTGATCGCCTTTATCGAGGATGCCTTCGTCAGTTGGCGGGACCACGCCACCTACCAGCCCGAAGGGGCCGACGCGATCGACCTTGCCGTCATGAAAGCTGCAACGATGATCTCCGCCAATCCGCTCGATCCGGAGATCGCGACCCGGGCGGTCGACGCCTCGCCGTACAATCGCGACTATTTCCTGCGCGAGTTCCAGAAGCGGGTAACCCGCACGCCGAGAAAATACCAGGAGCTGAAGCGTATGGAACGCGCCATGCACTTCCTCGAAGCCGGCCTTTCGGTGGCGGCTGCCGCCTCGGAAGTCGGCTATTCCGACCCCTACTACTTTTCCCGCATGTTCAAGCGGACCCTGGGTCTCAGTCCGCGCGATCACCTGAACAAGGTTCGCCAGAGCCGGGACGGAGGCCTGATGCAGCTTGATGAACCCGAGCAGGCAATGGCGCTTGCGACGCAATTCTCCATCCCGAAGTCCCCGTCTGCAACGCGTCCCGAATGACCGGAACTGCGAGCGCTTCCCAAAGATCCATCGGAAGCGCTCGCTCATCTCGGGAACGGAACGTTCAGGAAGCAGCGAGCGAGCGCCCCTGTTGCAAAGATGACGCTCGCCGCTATCAGTTATCGCGCCCGGCAAGGCGCACCATCACGCCTTGCGCTTGTGGGCGCCGATAAGCGCGTCAAGCATCTCGACTTCCGCACCCGTCAGGTCCTTGAGTGGCGGGCGCACGGAGCCGGTCTTGAAGCCCTGCAGGCGCACGCCGGCCTTGACCGCCGAGACCGCATAGCCCTTGGCGCGGTTGCGGATGGCCATGAACGGGTAGAAGAAATCGTTGAGGATGCGCTCACAGGTGGCGCGGTCGCCGCCGCGAAGCGCTGCGTAGAACTCGTTGGCAAGGCCGGGCACGAAGTTGAAGACGGCGGAGGAATAGGTGGTGAAGCCGGCGCCGAGATAGGCTTCGGCAAACAGTTCCGCCGTCGGCATGCCGCCGAGATAGGTCAGCCGGTCGCCCATCTTGGCGGTGACCTGGCGCACGAGACCGATGTCGCCGGTGCCGTCCTTGAAGCCGATGAGGTTCGGGCACTCGTCGCAAAGACGGGCGAGCGTATCGGCCTGCAGCACGGAGTTGTCGCGGTTATAGACCATGACGCCGATACCGACCGACTGGCAGATCTTCTTCACATGGGCGTAAAGGCCTTCCTGCGGCGCATCGATCAGGTAATGCGGCAGAAGCAGGATGCCATCCGCTCCAACCTTTTCGACCGAACGGGCGATGTCGATGGCGATCTCGGTGCCATAACCGCAGCCGGAGACGATCGCCGTCTCGCCGGACACTTCCTTGGCGGCGGCGACGATCCCGGGAATCTCATCGGGCTTCAGCGAGAAGAACTCACCGGTGCCGCCGGCGGCAAACAGCACCGGCGCGTGATAGCCGGCCAGCCACTCCACATGCGCCTTGTAGCTTTCCGGCGCAAAACGACCTTCCGCATCGAAGTGCGTCACCGGGAAGGAAAGCAGGCCCGATCCAAGCGCGGCCTTGATCTGTTCTGGGGTCATTTCGAAATCCTCTTCATGTTTTCAGTATCGAGAAGCGAGGGAACGGGCCGACGTCGCAGTACTCATCCTATGACATGTATGATGAGTTTGCGGCCGGCGGCCGCGTCAGCGAGCCAGCCAACCGCCGTCCACGTTGAGAATGGCGCCATGGACGTAATCCGCCGCGGCTGACGACAGGAATACGGCAGCGCCGGCGATGTCTTCAGGCCTGCCCCAGCGGTTGGCGGGGATGCGCTCGAGGATCGCCTTGTTGCGATCCGGATCATCGCGCAGCGCCTCGGTATTGTTGGTCTCGATGTAGCCGGGCGCGATCGCGTTCACGTTGATGCCCTTGGCCGCCCACTCGTTGGCAAGCAGCTTGGTGAGACCGGATACGCCGTGTTTGGCGGCCGTGTACGACGGCACCCGGATGCCGCCCTGGAAGGAGAGCAACGACGCGATGTTGACGATTTTTCCCGACCGACCTTTCGCAAGCAACTCGCGAGCGAAGGCCTGGCACGTGAAGAACAGCGCTTTCAGGTTGACGTCCATGACGTCGTCCCAGTCGGCTTCGCTGAATTCCACCGCATCGGCGCGGCGAATGATACCGGCATTGTTGACGAGGATGTCGTAGCCGTGTCCGGCAAAGACATCGCGCGCGGCCATGGGGTCGGCGAAGTCCAGAGCAAGTGGTGCGGCAATCCCGCCGGCCTTGGCGATGATCTCAAGTGTTTCCTCGGGTGCGCGGCGCGCCGCACAGGTCACCTCGGCCCCGGCGGCCGCAAGACCGACGGCGATCGCCTGTCCCAGTCCGGTGTTGGCGCCGGTGACGAGCGCTTTATGGCCTTGAAGGGAAAAGGGATTTGTCACTTCAGTTCCCCCGGCTGGATGAACTCCATGTCGGTGTAGTCGACATTGTCGCCGGCCATTGCCCAGATGAAAGTGTAGGATCCGATGCCCGCGCCCGAATGGATGGACCAGGGCGGCGAAATCGCGCCTTCCTCGTTGGAAATGAAGAGATGGCGGGTTTCCTGGGGTTCGCCCATCAGGTGAAGCACGCGCGATTTGTCGTCCATGCCGAAATAGAGATAGGCCTCCATGCGGCGATCGTGGACATGGGCGGGCATGGTGTTCCAGACCGAGCCGTCTTCAAGCGTCGTATAGCCGAGGACGAGCTGGCAGCTCTCCATCACCAGCGGATGGATGAACTGGTTGATCGTACGCTTGTTGGAGGTCTCGGTCGTGCCGAGCTTGACCTCCTTGCTGTCGGCAATGGTGACGAGCCGCGCAGGCAGGCTGCGGTGGGCCGGGCAGGATGTAATGTAGAAGCGCCCCTCTCCCGAGAAGGTGACCGGGCCTGAACCCTGGCCAAGGTAGAGTACATCGCCGCGGTTGAGGGTATAGGTGTCTTGTCCGGTCGCAACCGTGCCGGTTGCCCCCACATTCACGATGCCCATCTCGCGCCGGTCGAGGAACGACGGCGTCTTGGTTTCCTCCACCTTGTCGAGCGTCAACGGCGTGCCCGCAGGCACGGCGCCGCCCATCACGAAGCGATCGTAGTGGGTGTAGATCAGCCGGATCTCGCCCGGCCGAAACATGTTCTCCGCCAGGAAATGCCTGCGCAGCCCCTCGGTATCGAGCGCCTTGGCATAGTCCGGATTGACGGCCTGCCGCGTTTCTACGGTCAGCATGAAACTCCTCCTTCGGTCATTGCGATCAACATATCATATGTGTTAGTCGTATTTGTATGATATGTATGACAAGGTCAAGTGGCAAGTTCAAAACTCGGATGCCGGTCGCAATGGCTCAAACCGATAACAGTGTGAAACACCGCCTCGTTGACGGGGAAGGTGCGGGACTCTCGCCACCCCCTCTCACAGTGCCCGCGGCGTGAACCCATCAAACGCGCCGGCCTGGAACGCATCGCCTTCACGCCGACAACCCAATCCCAAGGAGCAATGAATGACCTTCAAACCGCATGGCAAACACCTGGTCGCAGGTGAATGGATCGCAACCGGACAGACGTTCAGCAGCGAGCCCGCAAGCGGCCCGAGCTTTGATTTTTCAGTTGGAACGGTGGAACTGGTGGACAGGGCGGCAAAGGCCGCCGAGGAAGCCTTCTGGTCCTACGGCTATTCGACCCGCGATGAGCGTGCAGCCTTCCTCGAGACCATCGCCGACGAGATCGAAGCACGCGGGGCGGCGATCACCGAGATCGGGAGCGCCGAAACCGGGCTGCCGCCCGCCCGGCTGGAAGGCGAGCGTGGACGTACCACCGGCCAACTGCGTCTGTTTGCCTCCCATATCCGCAAGGGCGCATATCTCGATAGACGGCATGACGAAGCCTTGCCGGACCGCAAGCCCCTGCCCCGTCCCGACATCCGCCTGATCCAGCGGCCGATCGGTCCCGTCGCCGTCTTCGGGGCCTCCAATTTCCCTCTGGCCTTCTCGACCATGGGCGGCGATACCGCATCGGCACTTGCTGCCGGCTGCCCCGTCGTCGTCAAGGGACACTCCGCCCATCCAGGCACCGGCGAAATCGTCGCCGAAGCTGCCCTTTCTGCCATCCGGGCGCACGGACTGCACCCGGGCGCGTTCTCGCTGATCCAGGGCGGCCGCCGCGATGTCGGCACCAGCCTCGTGACGCACCCGCTGATCAAGGCGGTCGGCTTCACCGGTTCGCTTGCCGGCGGTCGCGCACTCTTCGATCTTTGCACTGGGCGGCCGGAACCCATTCCGTTCTTCGGCGAACTCGGCTCGGTGAACCCGATGTTTGTCCTGCCCGAGGCGGTGAGGGCGCGCGGCGAGCAGATCGCCAGGGGGTGGGCGGCGTCGCTCACCATGGGTGCGGGACAATTCTGCACCAATCCGGGCATCGCGGTGATCCTTGCCGACCAGGCAGCGGCATTTGCCGAGACCGCGCGCGCGGCCCTTTCGGACGTCGGTCCGCAGGTCATGCTCACGGACGGCATTGCGAGCGCCTATCGCGACGGTCGAGACCGCATCGCATCGGGTGCCGGCGTTCGCGAAATCCTCGGCTCAAGCTGCGACCGAAGAAACGCAACGCCCAATCTCTTTCTCGTCCCGGCCCGGGAGTGGCTCGACAATCATGCGCTTTCAGAAGAAGTCTTCGGGCCGCTCGGACTGATCGTTACGGTCGATAGCCCTGAAGACATGATCGCGGTGGCCAAGCGTTTCGAGGGTCAGCTGACGGCAACACTTCATCTCGATCAAGGCGATCGCGACCTGGCGCGCAAACTGATGATGATTCTTGAACGCAAGGCTGGCCGGATCCTTGTCAATGGATATCCGACCGGCGTCGAGGTCTGCGATGCCATGGTTCACGGCGGCCCCTACCCTGCCTCGACCAATTTCGGCGCAAGCTCGGTCGGAACCATGGCCATCCGCCGGTTTCTCAGGCCTGTTTCCTATCAGAACATTCCTGAATACCTGATGCCCAGAGACCTCATTGAGACCTGATCGAAACCTGATGTCGGCGTAAGGATGGATTGCGCCATCGCCCCTCGATGGCGTATCCACGGACGGACCAACATACCCTTTGGAAACGGCCCGCGGCATGATGAAGACACCCGATCCCTCCGCTTCGCAGGGCAAGACACTGGTCGCGCAGGTGACGGATGCGCTTCGCTCGCAGATCGCCAAGGGCCGTTACAATCCGGGCGACCGCCTGCCGTCCGAAGCGCAACTGACGCAGGAGTTCGGCGTCAGCCGAACGGTGGTGCGCGAAGCAATTGCGGCCTTGCGTTCCGACGGCCTGGTGGAGCCCCGGCAGGGTGCAGGCGTCTTTCTGCTAGACCGGCCAGCACCCGACCGGCGACCCTTTCACAATGTCGACCTCGCGCGGGTGTCATCGCTGATCGAAATGTTGGAACTTAGAACCGCGGTCGAGGGCGATGCGGCGGCGCTTGCAGCACTTCGCCGCTCGCCCGGCCAGGAGGGCAAGCTCATCGAGGCCTTCGATGCCTTCAGGACCTGTGCAGCCGCGGAAAAACCGACTGCCGAGGCCGACTTCGCTTTCCACGTCGCCGTTGCCGAGGCAACCAACAACCCGCGCTTCGGCGAATTCCTTGCGGTGCTCGGCCCCGCCCTCATCCCGCGTCGCGCCATGGTGGAAAACGGCGGGGAAGCCGCACTGCCTGTCGACGAACTCAACCGCCTTGTGGACGAGCACGAGGCCATCCTCTTTGCCATACAGAACGGGGACGAGGATGGGGCGCGTTCAGCGATGCGAGAACACCTCAAGAAGAGCCAGACGCGCTACCGCTCCATGCTGCGCACTGCACGCTGAGGATGCGCCTCGGGCCGCCCTTGCATCCGGACAGATAACGGCTAACATGCCAGACAGGTTCGAAACAGGCGGAGCGAAAATGGAAGCCGAAAACAATCACGTTCGCGGCACGTCGCTGGCGGCAAAGATCAGCACTGCCCTGCGCCGTGAACTGACGGAGGGGGTGTTTCGCCCCGGCGACAGGCTTCCGAGCGAAAGCGCGCTCACGAAAGAATACTCTGTCAGCCGCACCGTCGTTCGCGAGGCGATCGCAATCCTGCGGGCTGACGGACTTGTCGAGGCGCGCAAGGGCGCCGGCATCTTCGCCCTTGAAACCCAGAAGGACAAGAATCAACCCTTCCAGGACCTGACGACCCAACGCATATCCTCGGTGATCGAACTGCTTGAACTCAGGACCGTTTTCGAGGTGGAGTCGGCCGGGCTCGCGGCGTCTCGTCGCTCGGCGGCGCAGATCGAGGCGATCCTCGAGGCCCATCACCATGTCGGCGAATGCCTGGCATCTGGCGCACCGACGCGCGACGCGGATTTCGAGCTTCACCTCGCGATCGCGGAGGCAACACAGAACCGCCGCTTCCCGGAGTTTCTTCAACTGATCCGCTCGGGCATTATCCCGCGCGGCGAACTGCAGGGCTCGGCACCCGGTTCGCGCCCCAAGGACTATAACCTCCACCTGCAGGAGGAGCACGGCCAGATCGTCGATGCCATCATCGAAGGAAACGCGGAAGCCGCGCGCGAACGGATGCGTGCCCACCTTCGCGGAAGCCTGGATCGCTACAAGGTGCTTCTGCGGTCGCGCACCATGGCGACTGAAGAAAGTTGACCCGCAGATCGACAACATAGTTGTCATACAAATATAAGAACATGTATGGTGATGATGTTAGACAACATCACCGAGGTTCACATGGTTCTCCCCACCTTCCCCGCAGTTTCGCCGGATGCCGGCGTCACCCGCCAGGTTCTTTCCGATTCCCCTGAGCTCATGGTCGTGTCGTTTCGCTTCGAAACGGGCTCCAAAGGCAAGCTGCACCGCCATCCGCACGTGCAATCGACCTATGTGGCACGCGGGCGGTTCCGCTTCTTCCGCAACGGCGAGGCCTATGAATTGCAGGCCGGCGACAGTCTCGTCATCCCCGGAGACACGGAACATGGCTGCCAATGCCTGGAGGCCGGCGAGCTCATCGACTGCTTTTCACCCCGTCGCGACGACTTCCTGTGATCGGTTTGGCTTGACAGCATGACAAGCCTGTGACAGGTTTGCTTAAGTTGTCATACAGGATAGGAGCCTGTACCGCCTCCCCACTCAGGCGAATGACACACGGAGGAACCATGTCACAACGCCGCATCCGCTTCTATGGCGCGGCCGGACAGATCGGGACCATTGCGGTCACGCTGCTCGGCCTGCTTCTCCTGACCTTCTTCATCGGCCGGCTGATGCCCGCCGACCCCGTCCGCGCCATTGTCGGAGAAGATGCGACGCGGGAAACCTACGAGCAGGTCTACCGCTCGCTGGGCCTCGACCGGCCGCTCTGGGAACAGTTCTTCTATTACCTCGGCGACGTCTTCACCGGCAATTTCGGCACCTCCATCCGCACCGGCCAGCCTGTGATCCAGGATATCCTGCACGTGATGCCGGCGACGATCGAGCTTGCCACCTTCGCGATCCTGATCGGCGCAGGGCTTGGTGTTCCGCTCGGCGTGCTTGCTGCCGTCAACAAGGACCGCTGGCCGGACCATGTCGTGCGCGTCTTCAGCCTGTTTGGCCATTCCATGCCGATCTTCTGGACCGGCATGATTGCGCTGATCGTGTTTTACGCCCATCTCGGCCTCGTCGGCGGCAGCGGGCGGATGGATCAGTTCTATATCGGGCTGGTCGAGGAACGCACCGGCTTCCTCTTGATCGACAGCCTTATGGCGGGCGAGTTGGATGTCTTCTGGTCTGCCGTCAACCACATCATCCTTCCAGCCGCGCTGCTTGGCTACTCCTCCTCCGCCTACATCACGCGCATGACACGCAGCTTCATGCTCGATCAACTGGGCCAGGAATATGTGACGACGGCACGGGTGAAGGGTCTCTCGCGCAGCCAGACGATCTGGCAGCACGCCTTCATCAATATCCGCGTCCAGCTGGTCACCATCATCGCGCTTGCCTACGGCTCCCTGCTTGAAGGAGCGGTGCTGATCGAAACGGTCTTTGCCTGGCCGGGCTTCGGCCAATACCTCACCAGCAATCTCATCACCGGCGACATGAACGCGGTCATGACCTGCGTGCTGATCGTCGGCGTCATCTTCATCGGACTGAACCTTCTGTCCGACGTTCTCTACCGCATCTTCGACCCGAGGACACGCTGATGGACGCACGCGTTCAACCCACTTCCCGCCTGCCGGCACCCATCCAGGCGCTGAAGAACATCGTGCTCTTTCTGCTGAAGAGCCCGACATCGACCTTCGGCCTCTTCGTGCTGGCGCTGCTTGTCCTGATGGCCGCCTTCGCGCCGCTGATCGCAACCCACGACCCCTACGCCCAGGATCTGGCCAATACCCTGCAGGCGCCCGGCAACGGCCATCTGTTCGGCACCGACGAGCTTGGCCGCGACATCTTCAGCCGGCTGGTCTTCGGCGCGCGCATCACGCTCACGATCATCTTCCTCGTCTCGATCGTCGTCGGCCCGATCGGTCTTGTCATCGGCACGACAGCCGGCTACCTCGGCGGCAAGGTCGATACGGTGATGATGCGCATCACCGACATCTTCCTGTCCTTCCCGAGCCTCATTCTCTCGCTTGCCTTCGTCGCGGCGCTCGGCCCGAGCCTCAACAACGCCATCATCGCGATCGCGCTCACCTCCTGGCCGCCGATTGCGCGGCTCGCGCGTGCCGAGGCGATGACCTTCCGCAAGGCGGACTACATCTCGGCCGCCCGGCTGCAGGGGGCGTCGGCGACCCGCATCATCTTCAAGTCGATCATGCCGATGTGCCTGCCTTCGGTCCTCATCCGGCTGACGCTGAACATGGCGACCGTCATCCTGACTGCCGCTGGCCTCGGCTTCCTCGGGCTCGGCGCGCAGCCTCCGCTTCCCGAATGGGGCGCGATGATTGCGACCGGCCGCAAGTACATGCTGGACAGCTGGTGGCTCGTCACCTTCCCGGGCATCTCGATCCTGTCCGTCAGCCTGGCATTCAACCTGCTCGGAGACGGCTTGCGTGATGCCCTCGATCCCAAGCAGGTGAACCGGAGATAGACCCATGGAAAAGAGCATTCTTGAGGTCGAGAACCTGCGCATCCGCTACGGCGGTTCTGAGACGGACGCAGTGCGCGGCGTCTCCTTCACCCTCGGACGCGAGCGCCTCGGCATCGTCGGTGAAAGTGGTTCCGGCAAGTCGACGGTCGGACGCGCGCTGCTGCGTCTTCTGCCGGGCGCAACCATCACCGCCGACAGGCTTCGTTTCGCCGAGCTCGATCTGCCATCGCTCTCGGAGAAGGAGATGCTGAAGGTCCGCGGTCGGCGCATGTCGATGATCCTGCAGGATCCGAAGTTCTCGCTGAACCCCATCCGCCGCGTCGGCGACCAGGTGGCGGAAACCTATCTGCGTCACTTCAAATGCTCGAAGGCCGAGGCGCGCGACAAGGCGCTGGCCATGCTCGAAGCGGTCAAGATCCGCGAGCCCAAGCGCGTCTACGATCAATACCCGCACGAGATATCCGGCGGCATGGGCCAGCGCGTGATGATCGCGATGATGCTGCTGGCCGACCCGGACCTCGTCATCGCCGACGAGCCCACCTCGGCGCTCGACGTGACGGTGCGATTGCAGGTGCTCAACATCCTCGATCGTCTCGTCAAGGATCGCGGCATCGGTCTGATCATGATCAGCCACGACCTGAACCTCGTGCGCAATTTCTGCGACCGCGTGCTGATCATGTATGCCGGCCGTATCGTTGAAACCTTGGCGGCCGCCGACCTCGACAAGGCGAAACATCCCTATACGCGCGGCTTGCTGGCGGCACAGCCGCGGATCGGCGGCGGACGCACACCGCTTGCCGTGCTCGATCGCCGTCCCGAATGGCTGGAGGAAATTGCCTGATGTCCGTTTCAGTCGAATGCCGCGATCTCGCAATCACCTTCGGCGCCGGCCCGACGGCGGCCAAGGTCCTTCCCGGCGTCACCTTCTCGGTCAAGCCCGGCGAATGTTTTGGTCTCGTTGGCGAAAGCGGTTCGGGCAAATCAACGGTTCTGCGCTGCATCTCGATGCTGACCGACATCTGGACCGGCAACATCCTCATTGACGGGAGGCCGGTTCGTGACGTTGCGCTCATCGAGCGCTGCCGCACGCTGCAGATGGTTTTTCAGGATCCCTACGGCTCCCTGCATCCGCGCCAGTCGGTGCGCACGGTCCTCAACGAGCCGCTCGTCATTCACAAGCTTGGCGACCGTGAAGAACGGATGCGCAGGGCGATCACTGATGTCGGCCTGCCGGTATCGTTCCTCGATCGGTTCCCCCACCAGCTCTCGGGCGGCCAAAGGCAGCGCGTGGCAATCGCACGCGCATTGATCCTCGAGCCATCGCTGCTGCTGCTCGACGAGCCGACGTCGGCGCTCGATGTCTCGGTGCAGGCGGAGATCCTCAACCTGCTTCAGCGCCTGCGCGAAGAACGTGGCTTCACCTACATCATGGTGACGCACGACCTTGCCGTCGTCGATCACATGTGCGACCGCTTTGCCGTCATGCTCCACGGCGAAATCACTGAAATCCTGCCGCGCGATGCGATCCCCGGAAACCGCGCGACCCATCCCTATGCCCGCGAACTGATCGGCGCCTCGCTGGCATACGAGGGCGCGCACTGAAGCTCCCGAAGCCAACTCCATCGCAAGGCCACCCTCCTCGGCCTGCGATGCGTGAACAAAATTCTCCCCCGACTTGCCCGGCCCAGTGCCGGGCTTTTCTTTGCCGTAGCGTGTCTTGCTAAGGGGGACGAGGACCGGAGTTCATCGGCAAAAGCTCGGTACCCGGCGTCGCCCGCATCGCTCCAATAGAGATGCGGGCGGCAGCGCCGACCCCAAGATCCGCTGCACGCCATCGCGCAGTGTCGCGATTGTCGTAAGAGCAGCACGGGTGATCACGGACATGGCGCAGCGGACTTCAGCGCCGACAGCACGCATTGATTGGGATGGGTTCGGTGAATTGCATGTCCGACCTCGCGCGGCTCGCCGCTTCAAACCGTGGCCGGACTTTACGGCACGCGACCCTGACCTCGCCGCCGTAGCTCCGGATCGTTTCAGAAGGTAGCGGCGGCGCTCCCTCACCGCTTGGCCGTTTCAGTTGGGTTTGCGCAAATGGAAGAAGGCGCGTCTCGCGACGCGCCTTCTTAGGTTCGATACAGGCAAAAGGCGGGATTACCGTTCCTTCTTCACCCCTTCGAAACGCGAGAGCCAGGGGCTGACGATCATGCCTTTCACGTCACTTCGGAAGGCCGCGGTGTCGATGACCTCCGAGAACGGCTGGATCGACATGACGAGATCGTCCATGTAGGTCTGAACGCCCTCATAGAGCTTGGCTTGCTTGGCGGTGTCGCGCTCGACCAGCGCTTCCTCGATCATCTTGTTCAGCTTCTCGTCGAAGAAGCTGGTACGCCAGCTCTGGTAGTTGGTCAGCTTCGCCTCATCCGAATTGTCGGGGTTGTAGGCGATCGATCGCAGATTGTTGTCCGGATGCGGCTGCTGGCCGCCGCCGCCGCGCCCGAGGAGCAGCTCGAACTTGCGCTCGCGCATCGCGCCGTAGATCTGGTCGCCCGAGCCGCTGATGAGTTCCGCCTGGATGCCGGCTTGGGCCAGCGTGTTCTGGATGGCGGTCGCCGCCTTCATGAACGGATCTTCGGAAAGCACGCGCAACGTCGTCTTGAAGCCATCCGGATAGCCGGCTTCGGCGAGCAGGGCCTTGGCTTTTGCGACGTCCAGCTTGTAGCCTTCGTCCGGCAAGGCGCCGAGCACACCCGTCGACAGCGGCCGCTGATGCAGTTTGCCATAGTAAGGCATCACGGCCTTGTCGAGGCCTTCGTAGTCGATGAGATAGCGCAGCGCCTCGCGAACCTTCTTGTTGGCGAATTTCTCGTCCTTCATCGAAACGCTGAGATAGTAGAAGCCGGAGCCCGGCGTCGAGGCGATGGCAACGGCCTCATCGGTCTCGAGCGACTTCAGGTCCGGTGCCTGCAGCGAGTAGGCAACATCTATGTCGCCTTTTTCCAGAAGGAGCCTCTGCGACTGGGATTCGGGCAGATGGCGCATCAGCACCCGCTTCATCGCAGCCTTTTCGCCCCAGTAGTCGTCGTTGCGCGTAAGGATGATGTATTCGTTCGACTTCCACTGCGTGAGCGTGAAAGGACCGGAACCGGCGGAGTTCAGGGTCAGCCACGCCGCACCGAGGTCGCCGTCCTTCTCGTTCTCGAGCACCGTCTTGCTGTCGAAGATGGAGCCGGGGCCATTCTGCGCAAGGATCATCAGCAGCAGGTTCGGGTCGTCAGGCTTCGGCAGATTGAGCAAGAAGGTATGCTCGTCTTCGGCAATGAAAGCCTTGTCGGCAGCCTCGAGTGTGAAGCCGCGTGTCTTCAGGAACGACGACTGCGCGAGGTTACGTGCAAGCAGGCGCTTCAGGCTCCAGGCAACATCCTGGGCCGTTACGGGATTGCCGGATGCAAATTTGGCATCGCTGCGCAGGTGAAAGCGGATCGACTGGCGATCGTCGGAAACCTCCCAGCGTTCTGCCAGTCGCGGCTGGACGCTGCGGTCCGCAGGCGAGAGCACGACGAGCGTGTCATAGATGTTGTTCAAAACCTGGACCGTCTCGCGGCCGGTGATTGCGGCCGGGTCGAGCGTGAGGATGTTGCTCATCGTCGTTGCGACGACGAGCTGATCCTCAGGCGTTTCGGCGAGGACGAGATTGGGCATCGACGTCGCGAGAAGTGCGCCGAATGCGACCGTTGCCAGAAAGTGTTTCATGCTTCCTCCTTTGCGGCCGTCCACGCGGGAACCGACCTTCCTAATACAAGATCCGCCCGCCTGTTCCTCCACAGGCAGAGACCGGATCAGCCAAGAATTTCGCCAACGGGCACGGCGAGCGCCCGTCCGATGGCCGCCGTGTCTGCGGCTTCGAGATGCACACCGTCTGTTTTCGACGCCCGCGTGACCGTGCCGGCATCAAAGAACGGATGGCCGAGCTCGTCCGAAAGCTTGCGGTAGAGCGGAGACAACCGCTCGGATTCAGCCACGCTGCGGCCCGCCGCCGGATGTCCGCCGGGACCGGTTGAACAGGGAGGCGGCGCGACGATCAGAAGTTTCGGCTTCGCTCCCTTGGGCTTGTAGGGAAAGGTTTCGACGATCTGCGCCAGCCGGCGCATGCCGGAAACCGCTCCCTCCGCCCGCCCGCCATGCACGGGCTTGATGTCATTGGTGCCGAGCATGACGATGACGAGATCGAGCGGCATGTGGCTGGCAAGCGCCACTTCCAGCGCCTTGGCGCCATTGCGGCATGCAGGCCCCGCGTGGTCGTCATAGCAGGTGGTGCGCCCGCCGAGCCCCTCCGGGATGATTTTTGCCCGCCCCCCAAGCGTTTCGCTAAGCACCTCGGGCCAGCGGCCTTCCGGCGGATGACGCAGGCCCGTTGCCGGGTCGGCGCCCCAGGTCAGGCTGTCTCCGAAGGCAAGAACGGTCTTCATCACAGTTTCCCTCGCCCGTTACCGCACGCGATGGTTTTCGATGAAATTGAAGTCGATATCCTCGCCGAGACCGGGGCGATCCGGGACATGCACATAGCCCTCGCGGTCCATCGGGTCGGACAGCGACTTCAGGTAATCGTGCCCGTCGTCATATTCGAGGAACGGATGAAGCAGGCCGCGCTCGTACCAGCGGCAGTTCTTGGTAGCGGCAACGACATGCAGGTTCATGGCGGTGTTGCCGTGCACTTCGCACTCCATGCCGAAGGCTTCGGCAAGATGCATCGTCTTCAAGGCCGGCGTGATGCCGCCGACGTCGTTGACGCCGGTGCGTAGGATGTCGCAGGCGCCGGCCTTGATCCACTCGGCACGGTGCCAATGTTTGCCGGCGGCACTTTCCGGGCCAACGACGGGAATGTCGAGATTGTCGGCAAGCCACTTGTAGGACGACAGCGACTGCTCATCCATCGGCTCCTCGATCCAGTCGAAGCCGAGCTTCTCGAGCCCTCGCCCGAGTTCAAGCGCGTCGGTGCGGGAATACCAGTGGAAGGCGTCGATCATCAGGCGGATATCCGGCCCCACCGCTTCGCGCACGGCCGCACAAGCCTTGAGGTCCATCTTCACATCCGGTGCCCAGCTGACCGGCGGCATCCAGGTGTGCAGCTTGATGCCCTTGTAGCCGCGCTTGACCAGCGTCTCGCCGAACCGACCATAATCCTCTGGCGTCGCAAGACCGCCTTCGAGCTCGTCCCCGCACATGATCGAACCATAGGCGAGAACCTTGTCGCGATAGCCACCAATCAACTTGTAGACAGGTTGGTTCAACGTGCGGCCTGCCAGATCCCACAGCGCACAATCGACCACCGCCAGGGTGCGGTCCGTCAGTTGTGCTGCGGAACCGCGCTGCCAGTGAGCGAGATCCTGCCACAGCCGCTCGCGATCCCGATGGTCCTCGCCGATCAGGACCTTCTTGACGAATTTCTCGATGACATGCGGGCGAACGATCTCCGGCGCCGTGAAGGAATGCCCCTCGTGACCGTCCTCGGTGCGGATGGTCAACATGGCCTGCTCGACCTGGTGCGGCGGGCCGGGATGCGCGTGACCAGCACTGTCCGAGTGGCGGCGTGTGGTCGTGCGGAAGACCCGCACGTCGACGTCGGTGATGATCATTGTTCCTCCGGTATGCGATATGTGGCGCTCTCAGGCCGTTCTGTCCAATGCAGTAAGACAGATAAGCGCCAACTTGTCAAACATGTCTGACATGATTTGACGAAATGCCAGATATGTTCTGAAGAAGACGCGACGAGGTCCTCGCCGAGAGGCCAGCGTTCAAGTGGGTGAGAAAGGTGATTGCAGCAACAGGGGATCGCGCAGCACGTCACCCGCATGAAAGGCGCGCACGGCGAGCTAAGCTTCGTCGGGCGCGGCGCGGCGACTGTCGACGGCGGGATGAAATCGATCACAACTTGGAAAGTTCGACCTGAAACCCGGCGCCGGCTCGATCATCGGCGCATACGGGGACGCAAAGGGGCGCTACGCGGCACCCGCCCGGATCATGGAGAAGTAGTCATCGCCCCCGACCTGGCCGCCCTTCAGTGCAATCTGGAGACCGTCCGCAGGGCCGCCATGGGCGATGCACAGTGGCGAACCGGGCGTTTGTGGCAAGGGCATTTTCAGGGTCAAGGCGGAGATGCCCATCTCGCCGAGCGCGTGGCTGGAGGTGTCGCCTCCGGCGACCACCGCACGGGCAAGGCCCGCCCGCGAGACAAGTTCGGACTGGATGCGGCCAAGCGCCTGGCCGAGCCGATGGCGCGCACCCGTGGACGCGTCGAGTTCCCCACCCCGGTCGGCGGCGGGCCCCAGCGCCGTGTAAAGAACCACGCTTCGGCCGCCTTCAAGCACCTTCAGACCGGCTTCGACAGCCGTCGCGATGGCCGATGCACGGTTGTCGCCGGAGAGAGCCAGGGGATCGAGTGTGATGCCGTCGAAGCCGTTGGCCATCGCATGACGAACCTGCCGCTCGGTCGTCGGCGAAACGCTGCCCGAAACGACGGCGATACGGTCGACCGGGCCAGCCGGAGCAAAGGTGCGCTTGTCGTCGACGAGACCCAGGCGGCGCCAGGACGGGATCAGCGCATATTCGACGCCGGAGGAACCGCAGACGAACCGGCTTTGCCGGCGAAGGTCGTTCCAGAGCAGTGCACCGGCAGCGACCTGCGTTTGGTCGTCGAGCACATCGAGAAGGAGCACGTCGGCTTCCACGGGCTGGACCTCGCCGCATAGCGCGACCAGATCGACCAGCGCCGATGAAAGCGCCGTCTGTCTTGCCAGATGGAGCAGGAGATTGGCTTCGTCCATCGGTGTGACCGGATGGCGGGACATCACCGGATGCCGATCAATGCGGTAGTTGCGACCCTGGTAGGCGGCAAAGAGTTCGCCGAACGCAGTGTAGCGCCGGATCTGCGGCGCGCCGACGACAAGCGGTACGGTCTTATTGCCGAAGACTTTGCGGCCAATTTCGATCGCTCGGCCGATGTTGCCGACATGCGGGGCGGAATCGAAGGTCGAGCAGACCTTGTAGTGGCAGAGTTCAGCATCGAGCGTTTTCAGCCATTCGAAGGCTGCATGCAGATGCTCGTCCATCCACTCCGGTGTTTCGCTGCGGCTTGTGCCGGCAAGACCAAAGGCTCGTGCACCGGCAAAGCGCGACAGGAGCTCATTGTCCGGCACCTTCAGAAAGAGGACCGTGTCAACGCCGTTCGAGGCAAGCGCCTCCATGACGTCGGTCGAACCAGTGAAGTCGTCGCCGTAATAGCTGATCAAAGGGCGTGACATCATCAGGCCCCCTTGCCGTCTGCAAACTTCGCGATCGACTGGGCCAGCTCCGGGTGATCCTTGGCATAGGCTTCAAGCGGCATGCCGGCAACCGCAGCCTCCCAGGCCTGCCGGACCGCCTTCACCCCTGCCCCCGGACCTCCGGGATGGCTAACGATGCCACCGCCACATAGATAGAGCAAATTGGTGGAACCGCCCGTGGCCTTGATCGTATCGGGCGCCTGTCCGCCCCACTGGCCAGATCCGATTACCGGCAGCGCCACGTCCTTCTCCGCAAACAGGGGCGTGCTGACGGCTTTGTATGAACGCACGAAGCTCTCGTCCGGCTCCCAGTATTTGACGCGAATGCCGTTGATCTGAAACTGGTCGATGCCGAGCAGGCGCCAGAACTGCTGCCACACGGAAAACTCGAAGCCGAGGCCGGCATGGCGGGTGAGAATGTCCCAGCCGTTGCGATGGGCGTGCAAGACGAGGCCGGAGCGCTTGCGCAGGAATGCAAGGCCGCCAAAGCCGATCGAATTGATATTGACGACGGCGCAGTTTCCGCCGGCCTGCAGGACCATGTCATGATTGCGCATCATCTCGTCCGGGTCGGCATGGCTGATGCCGAACGCGTACATGACCTTCTTGCCGGTCTTCTGTTCGTGATCAAGGATCAGCGGCATGATCGCCGCCACCCGTTCCTTCAGCGGCGAATAGGCCGGGCTCATCAGCTTTTCGTCGTCCTTGACGAAATCGACGCCGGCCTTGATCAGGTCGCCGACCATCTCGGCCGTCTCGTGCGGCCTCAAGCCCAATGCCGGCTTGACGATGGTTCCGATGATCGGCCGGTCCTTCACGCCCGTGAGCGCAAAACTGCCCGCAACCCCAAACTGCGGGCCAGCATGGGCGGCAGCAAACGCCTGCGGAAGCTTCATGTCGACGATGCGAATGCCGGTCATGCCCTTGATGGAGAACACGCCGCCGATGGCAATGGTCATCAGGGCCGAAAGATCGGTACCGACGGCATCCATCGGGAAATCGATATCGACGTCCGCGCGATTGAAGCGCGCATGTCCGCCAGCCTCGTCGGGAAACGAGGCGCGGTCGGTGGCTGGCAGCGGGCGGACCGCGACGACACGGGCGGCGACCCTAGCCTTCAGCTCCTCCGTTTCGCCGGGCAGTGCGACGAAGGTCCCCGTCGATTGGTCGCTGGCGATCTTTGCCGCCATGGCCTCCACCGAGCCGGGCGTCTCTATCCGATAGGTCAGGCGGATCACGGTCTTTCCCTTTCGCACGGTCGCGGCAAGCTTGTTTACTTACGTCAACTGGTATAATGAGTATTTATGTTATTGCAAGCCATCTTCGCAGGGCTGTTGCGGCAACGAGACTTGATGCATATTCAGACCTGTCCAATTCAGGTGACTCAATGAACGCCATTTCCGAACCTATCGTCCGCAAAAAGCTGTCCGATGAAGTCTTCTCTCGGCTGAAGCAGATGATCGAGACCGGTGAGCTGAAAGCTGGCGACGAGATGCCCTCCGAACGGGAACTCATGGAGCGCTACGGCGTCGGCCGTCCGGCGATCCGCGAGGCGATGCAGTCGCTAGCCGGAAAGGGCCTTGTCGAGATCTCGCAAGGCGAGCGCGCCAAGGTCCTGCGTATCACGGCAGAGTCCATCATCAGGCAGGTCGACCTGCCGGCAAAGCTCATGCTTTCCGGTTCCTCCGATTCGCTCGAGCACCTGAAAAATGCCCGCATCTTCTTCGAGCGCGGCATGATCCGGGAAGCATCCGGCAAGGCTACCGCCGAGCATATCGCGCAACTGAGAGCACTCCTCGAAAAGCAGCGGGCAAGCCTCGGCGATGCGGATGCCTTCATCGATGCGGACATGGAGTTTCACCACTGTATTGCGCGGATCTCCGGCAACCCGATCTTCGTTGCGGTAAGCGGTGCGATGCTCGGATGGCTCAAATCCTATCATACGGAAATGCTGATCTGGACGGGACGGGAGAATTTTACACTCTCGGAGCATGAGGAGATCATTCGCGCGATCGAAAGCGGCGATGCCGATCTCGCCGAGCAAGCCATGGTCAAGCACCTGGAACGATCGCGCGCGCTCTACGCTCTCAAGGGTCAAAGCTAGGGCAACTCCAGGAAAAGCGGGAACGACCTTTCGTCCGGAATTGCGTAATATCAGAGCGTTAGCGCGATGTCGGCGCAGGCATAGGGCGGCAGGACGACCACCTCGCCCTGCGCCAGAATCTCACCGGCAGCCGTGATCAGCGAAACCGTGCGCGGCACTGCCGGCAGGGCGACCCGCTGCGCGTCGGGAGTGATGTTCACCATCAACAGCCGCTCCTTCGCCGCCATCCCCAGCACCGCGTCCGGCCGTGACGTCTCCACGACCGAAACCTCCCGGCCCGCCAAGGCGCCGAGCCGGGATAAGACGTGGGCCAGCGGGCGCAGCTCGCCCTCGGACAATGGCTCGCCCTTGCCTGCAACGAGACCGAACGAACCGGCAAGCGTCGAAAGCGTCAGCACGTCGAGCCCCGCAGACGCGACCGTTGCGGCATAGGCGAGCGTGAAGGCCGCGCCAAACTGGCCGTTGTGCCGCGGGTCGATGTTCGCCATCGGGATACGCGATGCGCTCGGATTGTCCTTCGTCGCGCTACCGTAAGGGTTCTGCCGCATGGCGATCGTCGACGGACCGATACGATAGGATTTGTCGCCGTAGATCGCCCTGGTCGTACCGACGACGTAGCGTAAGGCCTCGAAGGTCTGCATGACCGAGAGATCGTCGGCTGCGTGCACGATCGGGTTCGTCGTGTGGCTGATATAGTCGACGAGATCGGCAGGCACGCGCTTGCGATTGAGTTCGGTGAAATAGCTCATCATCCCGCCGCCAATCCGAAGGCCGGGAAAGGCCGTACGCGCGGCCGCATAGATATCGGCAAGATCCGGGCATTCCGGCCAGACGCTGCCGGGCGGCGTCGACTGCCGATCGACCGACGGACAGACGAACAGCGTATCGAGCTTGAGGCCCGCACGATCGACGAGCGCCGCAAACCCGCGCATCTCCTCTTCGAGCGGCCTTGCGCAGGGAACGGCAAGCTCCAGTGTTACCTTGAGCCCGGACCGCGCCGCAACCGTCGCATACCCCTCCAGAGCCGCGAGCCCATGGCCGGCTCCGGGGTCGAAGTGAGCGATCAGATGCTCAGCGCCGACAGTCTTCAGCACCGGGAGCGCAGCAAGTTCTTGGTCAAGGCATTCCGGCCGCAGCCCGATGCCGAGCGCCGGAAACCGGATGTTCGTCGGCACAAGGCTGATCGTCACCGGATCCAGACTTTTAATCGCCGGGGCCGCCGCCTCCGCCGTGATCGTCACCACTATCCGCTGGCTGAAGGCCTCGTTCCTGCGAACAAGATAGGGCCATGGCAGGGCCAGAGGGCGCACATAGGTCTTGAAAGAGCCGTCGGTCCAGTTGCGCTGGTCTTCCATCTCGAAGACGTCGCCGACGAACTCCGTCGTCGCCACGATGCCCGGTGTAACGCGATGCGCAAGCGCAACAATGTCCTTGAAGGGCTGCCAGGGTTCGATCGCGTCGGGCCATCGAGTATGCTCAACACTGCCGTCGCCATGCCTGACCTCGACAGCCTCGCCAGCGATGCCAACGACGGGATGCAGGACGACGAAGCCCGCTCGCGCGGTTTCGAAATCCGCGTCGCTGACGCAGTCGGCTGAAAAGACGACGCCCTGCGGATCACCAGAGATCGAAACATTGCAATCGAGGTTGGCGCCGGAAGGTGCGGTAAATCGAGCCTGATAGCGCAGAACGAAGCCATGCTCCTTTTCCGTCACGTGAAGATCGCTGATCGTCGCAGTGCAGGTGCCCCAGTCCTTGTCACGGACGAGGAAAGCGATCCCACGCAGCACCTCATGACCCCGAAAACGCACGGCGCGCAGGTTGCCGTTCTGTAACTCCACGCTCACATCGCCGGCAGCGAGCGGGCGAATTTCCGGCTCTCGCTCCGCCGTTCCGTATAGCTGGAACGTCGCTTCGCTCATGCCAGAAGCTCTCCGACGGCAACAGTCTCGCCGCGCTCCGCACTGAGATAGGCGGCCTCGACCAGCGCAAAGGTCTTCAGGTTGTCCCGCCCCGAGGTATCCGGTTCCTTGCCTGACGCCATCCGCTCGATCCAATGCTGCTGAATGAGCGCAACGCTTTCCTGGATGTTGTGCCAGGGGCGCGATGCCCAGGGCAGCAGGTTGGGCGCAACGACGCTTTCCTTCGTACCCTCCTCGCTGTGGACGGTAAGCCTGTAATCCTTGCCGAGGCGCAGCGTGCCCTTGCTGCCGTCGATTTCGACGAAGGTTTCGGGAAACGGCTCCTCCGGCAATTTGGTGGCATAGCTGACGTCGACGATCGACGTGATGCCGCTGTCGTGGTCGAGCAGCATGGTCGCAACGTCCTCGCCGACAAGGGCCGGGTTGATGCGCGCCGTGCGGGCGGTCATGCGGCTCACATCGCCGAACAGAAAGCGGGCGATATCGAGCGAATGGATGCCGAGATCCTCGATGATGAAGCGCTTGCCCTTGGCGAGATACGGCTGACCGGAAAAGACGTCGAAGCCCGAGCGAAACGAAATGCGCCCCCAGAACGGCACGCCGATCGCGCCGCTCTCAAGTGCCGCCTTCACCGCAAGGATCGGCGTCTGCCAGCGGAAATTCTCATGGATCATCAGAGGGATGCCAGCCTCTTCGGCCGCCCCGACCATGGCTTTGGCGTCTTCAAGCGTCGGCGCGAACGGTTTCTGGCAGATCGCCGGGATCTTGTGGGAGGCCGCAAGCTCGACCAGCGACCGGTGACTGCCGACGGTGGTGGCGATGTCGACGAAGTCGAAACCGCCGTCGGCAAACATCGCTTCCGCCGATGCGTAGCGCCGCGTCACCGCAAACTGGTCCCCGACGATCGTGAGCCGCTCCGGATCGCGATCGCAGATCGCGACGATCTCGACATCGGCCAGGTCCTGCCAGCCGTGCATCTGGTTGACGGCAAAGAAGCCGCAGCCGATCAGCGCACCCTTGATCTTCGCCATGCTCAACCCGCCTTTGCCATCTGCATGAGGGTGACGCGTTGCTGAAGGCGCCGTTGGGCTTGGTCCACCACCACGGCGACGATGATCACCAGTCCCTTGATCACCATCTGCCAGAACGAACTGACACCCATCATCACCAACCCGTCCGAGAGAATACCGATCACGAAGGCGCCGATGATCGTTCCACCGATCGTGCCGCGCCCACCCGACATGGATGTACCACCAAGGACGGCTGCCGCAATGGCGTTGAGTTCGAGATTGGTGCCGGTCGCTGGGTGCGAGGCCATGAGTTCCGACGAGATGACCAGCCCGACGATGGCCGCACAGAAGCCGGAGAACATGTAGACGAACATTTTGACGCGGTTGACGCGAATACCCGACATGCGCGACGCACGCTCGTTGCCGCCGACCGCAAAGATATGCCGGCCGAGCGGCACGAAGCGCGCAAAGTAGCCCGCCGCAAGCGCGACGACGACGAGGATCCATACGGAGACGGGCAGGCCGAGGATCGTGCCGGAACCGAGATAGCTGAAACCCTGGTTGCCAAGATCCTCACGGCCCGTGAGATTGGGCAATGTCTGGCCGTCCGAATAGAGCAGCGCCATACCGCGCGCGACATAAAGCGTGCCCAGTGTCGCGATAAAGGGAGCGACGTTCAGCCGGGTGATCAGGAGGCCGTTGATCGCGCCGATCAGGATGCCGACGACGGCCACGATAAGCGCCACCTCGATGACGTTGAAGTACATGGTGTAGCCGAGCGGCAGGACCACGCCATACATGATCAGCCCGCCGGCGATCATCCCGCAGAGGCCGACGATCGAGCCGACCGACAGATCGATGCCGCCGGTGATGATGACGAAGGTCATCCCGATTGCAAGGAACGCGTTCTGCGTCGCATGCTTCGTCATCAGGATCATGTTCGCGGTCGAAAGGAAGTTCGGCGCCGCGATCGAGAAGAAGATGATCACCGCGAAGAGCGCGATAAATGTCCTCAGCTTCATGAGCGTGAGCAGTGCCGACCCGCTGGAAAAGCTGTCGGCAGCGGCAGTTTGCGTTGCTGTCGTCATCACGCATGCATCCTTTTGGTTTTATGTCCCTCCGCGGAGGCCGAAACGATCAACTCGTCCGTCGCGTGCCTGCGGTCGACGACAGTGACGAGCCGACCGTTGCTCATGACCGCGATGCGGTCGGAAAGGGCCATGACCTCCTCGAGGTCGGAGGTGGAGAAGAGAATGGCGAGGCCCTCGCCCGCCAGCCGTCGCATGGTCAGAAAGACGTCGGCCTTTGCGCCAACATCGATGCCGCGGCTCGGCTCGTCCATCAACAGCACCTTCGGACCGGTCATCAGCGCCTTGCCGATCACCACCTTTTGCTGATTGCCGCCCGACATCGACGTCACGTCGAATTCCGGGTTCTTCGCCTTGATCGAAAGATTGCGGATCGCGTCCTTGATCGCCCTTGCTTCGCGCGCGACGTCGATGTGGAAGCCTGCTTTCAAGAACTGGCCAAGGCTCGCCATCGTCAGATTGTCGGCGATCGACATGGTTTGCACCAGGCCTTCGCGCTGGCGGTCCTCAGGGATGAGCGCCAACCCCTGACGAATGCGGCGCGTCGGATCGCGGCCCTTGAGTTCCTGATCCTCGATAAAGATCTTGCCGGTGGAGTGTTCGTGGCATCCCATGATGCATTCGAAAAGCTCCGAGCGACCGGCGCCCATCAAACCGTAGATGCCGAGGATTTCGCCTCTGCGCACGCCGATCGAAACATGGTCGACGGCAAACCCGCCTTGCGCCCGCGGCAGGCAGATGTTTTCGGCGCGAAAGACCTCTTCGCCCGGCTCGTGGTCGACCTCCTTGGCGAAATCCTTGGCGTCGGAGCCGATCATCGAGCGCACGATCCAGCGCGTGTCGATGTCCTTGACCATGGCATGGCCGGTGATCTGGCCATCCTTCAGCACGGTGATGTAGTCACCGATGCGCATCAATTCCTCCAGGCGATGCGAGATATAGACGATCGCGACACCGCGGGCCTTCAGATCGGAGATCACCCGGAAGAGGACATCGACCTCGGCAGCGCTTAGCGCCGACGTCGGTTCGTCCATGATCAGGATGCGGGTGTCGAGCGATACGGCGCGCGCGATCTCGACGAGCTGCTGCTGCCCGATCGGCAGGTCCTCGGCAAGCGTGTCGGCCGAGATCCCCGCCTCCAGGCGGTTGAGGAATTCGTTGGCCTTCTCGACCTGCGCACGGTGATCGATGCCGCGCACGCCGCGGGTAATCTCGCGTGTCGCAAAGATGTTTTCGGCAACAGAGAGATTGCCGAACAGGTTCAGTTCCTGAAAGACGATGCCGATACCGTGACGCACGGCATCAGCGGGGCTTTCGAGATGGATGCGCTCGCCGTCAAGCCGGATTTCCCCGAGCGTCGGCCGCTCGACACCGGCGATGATGCGCATCATCGTCGACTTGCCGGCACCGTTTTCGCCGACAAGTACGTTGACGGCCCCGCGCCGGAGCTTGAGGTCTGCCTTCTTCAGCGCCACGATGCCGGAATAGGCCTTGGTGATGTCCTTAAGTTCAAGGATGACGTCCCCGTCTTCAATGCCGCTCATGGTCAGCCTCCAACGGTGATGGTGGCCGGCACCAGCTGCGGCAGTTGGCCCTTGGCCGGCAGCGGATAGGCGCCGGTTGCCTTGATCGTCTTGCCGGTCAGGCCCTCACGCGGCAGCTTTTCCAGCAGGGCGCCGTTCACATGGGTGTTGAACGACTTGCCGTATTGGGCCCATTCGATCTGGTTCTTGAATTCGTTGAAGTTGACGAAGGCGAGGCTGTCGCGCAGCGCCGTGCCGCGGATGGCCGGACCTATCGAGACGCGCACATCCGCCTTGCCGTCACCGTCGACATCCACGTCGACATAGGCCGCGCGCGACTTCGTTTCTTCCGCCACGATGACGCCGTCGATCTTGGCGGCAAAGGTCCAGGGCGCATTGCCCTGCTTTTCCTTATGTCCGTATTTTTCCGCAGCGGCATCGAGGTTGCTCGCGGTCAACGCCGCGACGTCCTGGATCGCGCCGGCGCGACCATCGAGATAGGGCACGACCTTGGCATCCCAGATGTCGGCGACCAGCTTGTCAGGATTGAACGCACCTGCAGCCGCCTGCCTTTGCTCGTCTTCCGTTTTGACGAGCTTGCAGCCCCCAAGCGCAAGCGCGCCGGCAAGCATGAGTGTGCATGCAGCCTGAACCTTAAGCATTCCCGTTCTCCGTCATGACTATAGAACGCAAGGCGGGCTCAGCCGCCTTGCGCTATCGCGGGAAAGTTATTCGGAGAGCGCGAACGTCTCGAGCTTGTCGGCGTTGGCTGCCGTAATCAGCACGCAGTCCATCAGCTGCTTTTCTTCGGCTGGCGCCTTGCCGGTCGTGATGTACTCATGCGCCTGGGTGACGGCGAGCTGGGCCTGCGCGTAAGCGGGCTGCATGACCGTCGCCTTGATGCCACCTGAATTGATCGAGTCGCGCACGTCGTTGGAGCCGTCGAAGCCGACGACGATGACGTCCTTGCGACCGGCCGCCTGAAGTGCGGCGATCGCGCCCATGGCCATTGTGTCATTGCCGGCAATCACGCCCTGGATATCCGGGTTGGCCTGAAGGATCGTCTCCATCTTGGAGTAGCCCTCTGTCTGGCTCCAGTTGGCCGACTGCTGGGCGACCATCTTCATCTCGGGATATTCGTCCATGACATCGTGGTAGCCCTTCGAGCGGATGCCCGCATTGAGGTCCGCTTCACGGCCGAGCAGTTCGACGTAGTTACCCTTCTCGCCCATCAGCCTCACGAACTCTTCGGCGCCAAGCTGCGCGCCCTGATAATTGTTCGAAACGATCTGCGAGACCGCAATGCCGGTCGCGTTGATTTCGCGGTCGATCAGGAACGAGGGAACGCCTGCGTCCTTGGCTTTCTTGACGGCGGCAATCGAGGCTTCGGAGCCGGCGTTGTCGAGGATGATGGCCTTGGCGCCACGGCCGATCGCCGTGTCGATCAGCTGCGACTGCTTGTTGGCGTCGTCATCGTGTACAAGCACCAGCGTTTCGTAGCCGAGTTCTTTCGCCTTGGCCTCGGCGCCGACCGCTTCGGCCTTGAAGAAGGGGTTGTCGTGGCTCGGTGTAATGATGGCGATAAGGTCCGCGGCGAAGGCCGGCATCGCGGCGCTTGCGGCCATGACGGCGACGAAACCGACGGTGATCAATCTACGGGTAACGTTCATATTTTCCTCCCAGTTAGGCACAGGACTTCCTCGACCACCCCTCCATTGAAAGTGGCCCCCGGTGCGATCGCTTCATTTGGGCGCCGTAAGCGCGCCAAGGTGGCGGGCTGCGCCCGCCGCATGTCAGGTGATGCGTTGAATGCTGGCCGCGATTTCCGCCGGCTCGAACACCCGCCTCCAGTCGTCTCTCATCAGCACCGGCTTGCCGAATTCGATCGCCTTGTTGCAGGCATCCGAGAACACGCCCGGTGTCTCATCGAAAATCACGGCTCCAAGCACATTCATGTGGCCGAGCAGGAAATCGCGTGCCGCTTCCTTCGGAACGCCGCGGCGGACGCACTCGTCCATCGCCTCGCGCATGACGACGAGCAAGGACGCGCAGACCGTTTCTGAAAGGCCCGGTTCCAGCAGCGCCATCTGCTCCACCGTCACGCGATGGGAGCGCATGACCGGCGCCCAGATCACCCGGGCGATTTCCTCGCCAAGGGCATAGGCACTCTCGGGCCCCTGCATCAGCGCAGAAACGATGTGCTGCTTGGCGGCGATGCCACCGAAAAAATCACGCTTCGCGGCCGGATCCGTTTCGTCATTGAAAATTGGCGGGTGGCAGGGATGGGTGACGAAGTAGGTAAGGTCTGCGCGCTGCGGCAGATGGCCGGCAAAAGGGGCAGCAGCGTCGAGGGCAACGACCATCGTGCCCGGCTCCAGGCGATCGACGATACCGGATGCGACCTTGCCGATCGCCGTATCGGGAACGGCGAGAATGACGACATCCGCACCTTTGAGCGCCACCTCGGCCGGGACACAGGCAAGGCCGAGGTCCTTTTCCAGACGCGCCTTGCCGACATCACTCACTTCAACGTGCCGCACGTCGAAGCGCGAACCCTTGAGGTTCGAAGCGAGCCGATAGCCCATTTTGCCACCAGCACCGAAAAGCGCGATCGACGTCATCGAAATCTCCTTCATCGCCGAACCCTGACCATGACGGAGGGTTTCGATCTCAGCGCCTATCCTTCGGCGCCAGAGGAATATTTCCCAACTGGTATGACATGTCAATAACTACCCTTGATAATATGTTGATGCAGCCCTCACGGTCGCCGCGCCGAAGCGCTGGTACTGGGCGCGCAGGGTTATCGGCGCGTCGTTATCGGCGCTCTGTGAGGGGCTGGTCAGTCATTCCGGGAAGAGATGGCGTACGGCGCGGCGTCGCCTTGAGGTCGCTACCGCGAACCGCGGCTCCTCTCCAGGCCTGGGGACGTCAATGGACGTTGGCGTCGCCGAAACTGGCCGTCGGTGGCGGTGGTGGGCTTCGGCGAAACCGAGCGCCCTTCGCCCAGAGCTTCAGCGCTTCCCAATGAATGCCGGCGATAACCTTCACTGTCATCAACGGAAAACGCACCAGGCATCTTGCAAGCGTCCCACTGGTGACTGTCGCCGCATGTCCGGTGAACGTTGCGGCCAGAAGGGCGGCATCGCCCGACGTTTCGTGAATGCGCAACCGCACGGTCTTGCCGGGCGGCAGGACGCGGAAGTGGTACCGCAGGTCCATGTCCATGAAGGGCGAGACGTGAAGGATTTTCGCGCGGCTCTGGCGGATGCCGGCGGGACTTGTTTCTTCCGGCAACACGGGCGCGACATAGCTGTGTCGTTCGCCGAAAGTGTTGCGCACGGCATAGATGATGGCGATCAGGCTGCCGCTGGCATCATAGGCAAAATAGGTGGAAATCGGATTGAAGGCGTAGCCGAACATCCGGGGATAGGCGAGGAGCAGAACCCGGGACGCCGGCTCTGCCAGTCCTGCACGCGCCAGAAGCCTGTCGGCGAACTGGCGCAGCGTTTCGCTCTCGTCCTCGCTGTGATCCCGTTCCCAGAACGACAGAGGTCCGGGCCGGTTGACCGAAAGCAGCCAGGACAGGCGATCAAGTACCGCCAGTTGGTCAACGTCGACCAGCAGCGAGAACACGGAATAGCTGAAGCGGTGACCGAACGGGCTCAAACGCTGGTGCATGACCTTGCCCGGATAGAGCGTTGCGGCGGCTGCAGGCGGCGGGCCGTTTTCAGCCATGCTCGTGATGCGGTCGTCCTTCATCGCATGTCCCGTTCAACCATTCAGCGGGCCGGTTTCCAGTGAACGTCCCGGCACAGAACGCCACCAAGTATGCAGCCGCGCGTGACGAGGGCGTGATCGGACACCTTGACAGTGATCGAGTAGGTTCTGTCGCGCTTCTCGTCGTAGGCGGTTCCCGACAGTGTATCGGCGGCGTCGGCCTTTAGCGACATCACCAGCCGGTCGCCCGCCGCTTCGCCCTTGCTCGTATCGCCGATCCAGAGATTGGTGGCGCAGATTTTGTCACCGCAAGGCGCGATCTCGACGCGCGCGTTGCCGTCATCACGCAGCCAGACGCCGCTTGGATCAGCGGACTGCTGCGCCAGCGCAACCGAGGAAAGAAGCGGCAGAATGGCCGCTGCGGCCAGCACAGTCGTCTTCATCGCATCCTCCTCGGCGATCCGGCGATCTTCTCTGATACGGGCCGGTGGGCCGATCGGTTCACTTTGGTGATCCATCCGGTCGCGGCAGGCGTAAAACGATGGTCCAACGGGAGACGCCGGGATGAAGACAGTCGTCATCGCCTACCTTGCGGCTGGCATCGCATTCCTGATCGTCGATGCGATCTGGCTGACGGCGATGGCCGACACGCTCTATCGCCCGCTTCTCGGCGACAAGCTCGAAACGCCGTTCAATCTGGCGCCGGCCATCTGCTTTTATCTCATCTACATCGCCGGGATCGTCTATTTTGCGGTGCTGCCGGCCATTGAGGATGGTCGGCTCGCAAAGGCGGCGCTCAATGGCGCCGTGCTCGGCATCGTCGCCTATGCCACCTATGATCTGACAAATCAGGCGACGCTGAGGGACTGGCCTTTGGCTGTGACGCTTGCCGACATTCCGTGGGGCGCCTTCGTCACGGCCGTTGGCGCGTCAGCCGGATTTCTTGTCGCCAACCGTTTTGCTTGAGCCCTCGGCCTCGGCCAGCGCATTGGAAAAGACGAGAGCGACAAAGCCGGTGAGCATGCTGGCGCTGAGCGCGTTGAGGCGGGCAAGTGCGGCATATTCGTCAGCACTGTAAGCGACCATGGGCGTTCCATATCTGCCATTGAAGAGAAAGTAGGCGCCGAAAGCCATGCCGGCCAGAACGAGGCCGAAAAGACGCTCGTGCGGGCGGAACACCAGAAGCGCGATCACCGCGCAGGGTATGTAGAAGACTTCGACCGCCGACTGCGAGCCGAACAGCCAGGCGCAAAGAACCGTGTTGCCGATCCCCGCAAGCGGCAGAAGCGCGCGACCCGCAACCGTCTGTCTCCTCGCCAGTGCCGGCACGGCAAGAAAAAACGGCGTCGAGAAAAAGGTGAAGAGCGCAGGCGTCACCTCGTCGCTGACAAGCCAATAGAGGTAGAGCGGGTAGAACGGCTGGTTGGACGCAACTACGAGGGAAATGACGTTCGCCGCCTGCACACGCGGGTCCGGGTGGCTTGCATAACGCCGCAACGCACCGACAATCCTGCCGAAGGGCAACATCACCCTTGAACGCCGACGGGACGAAGGAGGTAGTGGCTGACACCCCATTCGTCGCCGTCCGCATGCCCGAAAAGCCCTGCTGTCGCCAGGAAGAACAGACGCCAACGCCGCATCCAGAGGGCCGTATCGCGGCCGTAGACTGGCGCGAGGATCGCACGGATCTCCGTTCGGTTGGCGTCGAAATTCTTCAGCCAGTCGCGCGCTGTGCGCTGATAGTGGGTTCCGTCCCAGCGCCAGTCCTTCTCCGTGACGAAACTCTCGCCGAACTCTCTGACCAGGCCATGGCTCGGCATCACGCCGCCGGTGAAGAAATGCCGGGCAATCCAGTCGGCCTTGTCGGTATGGTCGAAACGATAGGCGCTGCGCCGATGCGAGAAGACGTGAAGAAACACCCGCCCGTCGGGCCTGATCCATCCGCGCATCCGGTCAAACAGGGCGCGCCAATTGGACATGTGTTCGAACATCTCGACAGAGACGATGCGATCGAAGGCACCGATGGGAGCAAAGCCGTTCATATCGGCGGTGACGACAGTCAGATTGCCGAGCCCGCGCCGCTCGATTTCCGCCTCGATGAAGCGTCGCTGTGACGCCGAATTCGAAACGGCGACGATGCGCGACCCCGGATAGCGCTCCGCCATGAAAAGAGACAGCGAACCCCAGCCGCAGCCGAGTTCGAGAATATCTTGCCCGTCCGCAAGCGCCGCGTGCGCGCAGGTCTCCTCGAGTGCCGCGATTTCGGCCTCGGCAAGAGTGGTTTCTGGAGTGCGGTAGAGGCAGCAGGAATACTTGCGCTGGGGCCCAAGTGCCAGCGCGAAGAACTCTGCAGGTACCTCGTAGTGCTGGGCATTGGCATTTGTGGTGTGGGTGGCGATCGGCCAGTCGTTCATGGTCTCGGCAAAGGTGGCATCCGCCGCGCCGCCGCCGGCGAGGACCCGGCGCGTGCGGCCCACAAGCCGGTCTATGCCGAACCGCAGCGCGACATCGGGAAGCGGCAGACGCTCGGCAGCCGCAATGGCCGTAACGGCAAATCTCATGTCTGCCTCTCCTTCTGTGGCAGGTCGGTGCGTGGCAGACCTGGCCAGAACGCGTTGACGCGCCTGGCGTAGGCGGCGAATGCAATGCCGCGGGACCGCTTCATATGGGCTTCGAGCGGCGGAATGCCCGAGACATGCACGAGGAGCCAGTACATGAAAGCCGGACCGACAAGGGCCGCCCATCCCCATGACCATGCACCGGCAGGGCCGATCGCGATGACGGCATATCCAGCCCATCCGAGCCATTGGAAAAAATAGTTCGGATGGCGGGAGAGGCTCCACAGCCCGATATCGCAGACCTTGTCCTTGTTGGCGCTGTCGTCACGGAAACGCGACAGTTCAGCGTCCGCCAGCCCTTCTCCACAGACGGCGAAAAAGAGGACGGCGACACCGGCGAGATCGCTCCATTGAAGCCCCTGCCCGGGGTTGCGGGCAGCAAGGAACACCGTGCTTGAAAGCAGCAGCGCGGCGGCCGCCTGGATCTGGAGAAAGAACCAGAGGCAGTATTTCCAAGCGTCGCCCCATTCCTGCCGGAGATTCGCATAGCGTGGATCCTCGCCGCCTCTTCGCGTGCGTATCAGGATGTGGAGACCGAGACGGAAGGACCAGAGCCCGGCGATCACGGCAACGATGAGGCGCCTCTGAGGATTGCCTTCAAATCCGGATATCGGGACGAGGGCTGCGGCGATGCCGGCCAGGCCGACCATGAAGGACCAAGTCGCGTCCACCCAGCCAGACTTTTCGCCGCGCACGACGAAAAGCCAGGCCAATGTCATGGCAAGGGAGAGGACTGCGGCAAGGGTAGCGAACAGTTCCGCCGCAGCCATGGCTCAGATCCCGAAAATCGGCTGCAGCATCCGGGCGATGGCGCTCTTGAAGCGCATCTTGCCCTCCATCGCTGCAAGGCAGATGCAATCGCCGTCACTGTCGACGATCGGTTGATGTTCGACATCCTCGTCCATTTCGGCCAGATCCCCTGGCTTGAAGGTGCCGAAGGTGTCGGAAAACGATCCGGAGACGATGTACGTAAACTCCGCGCCGACATGCCCGTGATCGGGCAGCGCCCTGCCGCGACCGACCTTCAGCAGGATGAGATTGGCATCGGGATCGTGCGGGACGCCGACGCGGCTCATCCGCATGCCGGGGCCGATCCAGCGCCAGCGTCCGATAGCACAACCGCGCAGCGCATCGGGCAGCCGCACGCCCTCAATTTCGGGCGGCGTCGTCGCCATGGCCACCGGAGCGGCGGCAGGTCCTTCGGCGTCGATCAGCGCAAGCACGTCGTCCAGCGCCGTTGCCGGCAAGGGCGACGGATCAAGCGCGTCGAGCAGCGCGCCACCCAGCGCCTCATACTGACCGACACGGGCGCGGCAGGCCGCACAGCCTGCAAGGTGTGCGGCGACGACGATGGCGGGACCCGCGGCGAGCGTGCCGGCGGCAAAACGCATCAACGTCTCGTCCTTGGCGTGGTGTGTGGTATTCATCTTTCGTCTTCCAGCAGCGCTCGCAGACGGTTGATCGCGAGGCGTATTCTAGATTTCACGGTGCCGAGCGGGATCTGGAGTTCGTCGGCGATTTCGGTCTGCGATTTCTCGCTGAAGTAGGACAGGCGGATGATCGTCTGCTGGTCCGTCGACAGGGCGACCAGCGCGTCGCGCACCCGCGCATCCCGCTCCGCTCCCACCAGCAGATCCTCGACCGAGGCCGGGGGCTCTTCGGGGTCGACCGGAAGTGCCGATGGATCGCGCTGGCGGCGCAGATAGTCGATGCGCACGTTCCTGGCGATCGTGAAAATCCAGGTCGCCACGCCGGCGCGCTCAGGATCGAAATAGGATGCCCTGCGCCAGACGTTCAGCATCGCCTCCTGCACGAGGTCGTCCGCAACGCCGGATGAGACCGTCCAGCGCATGAAGTACGACTTCAGGCGCGGGCCGAAGTGCCGGAACAGCGCGGCGAAAGCGTGCCGGTCCCGGTCGTTGGCAACGGCCGCCAGGAGGCCGACCTGTTCATCGGCCGTCGGTGCCTGCGGTTCCTCGGTCGCACTCACCACGGCAAGCCGCCGGGCCGGTGGCGAGCCCAAGTGAGGATCCATCTCGATGGGGCACGAAGCTTCATGCATACATCCTTTTACGCGATAGGATGAAAGGTGGATCACCGGCGCGCAAATTCGAGGCCGGGTGATCCGTAGCGGGGCTTTCTTCGTACACATAAAAAAGTCTCGCCGAGAGCGCCAGCCGCAGAAGGACCTCGATGCGCCACGTTCCCCAGTCCGAGCGATCCCTGAAGATTGCCGTCGTCGGCACAGGTATTGCCGGCCTCTCGGCTGCCTGGCTGTTGTCGGCGCGTCACGAGGTAACCGTTTTCGAAGCGGATACCCGCATCGGCGGCCACTGTCACACGGTGGCCGCGGGCAACGGTGCGGTTGATACCGGTTTCATCGTCTACAACGAAATGACATATCCCAACCTGACGGCGCTTTTTGGCCATCTCGACGTCGCGACGAAGGCGTCGGATATGTCCTTTGCCGTTTCCATGGATGATGGCCTTCTCGAATATGCTGGCACAAGCCTTGCGGGCCTGTTTGCTCAGCGCCGCAACCTTGCAAGTCCGCGCTTCTGGTCGATGCTGCGCGATCTCGTGCGCTTTTATCGGGAGGCGCCGAATGGGGTGCGTCATCTCGATCCGTCGGCAAGCCTCGACGAGTATCTCAATGGCGCCGGCTTCGGCACGGCGTTCCGCGAGGATCATCTGTATCCGATGGCTGCCGCGATCTGGTCGACGCCCGCGCTCGAGATCGGCAACTATCCGGCGGTTTCGTTCGTCCGCTTCTGCGAGAACCACGGCCTTCTCAAATTCCTCGGCAGGCCGATCTGGCGCACCGTCGACGGCGGCAGCCGCCGCTATGTGGAAAAGCTCATAGAACCCTTTCGCGATCGCATCCGTACCAATGCGCCTGTCACCTCGATCCGTCGGGTCAACGGGGCAGTGGAAATCCGAACGCCCGGGGCCGAGCCAGAATGGTTCGACCACGTGGTGATCGGCGCCCATGCCGATCAGGCGCTCTCGCTGCTTGCTGATCCCTCAGAGCGAGAAGCGGAACTTCTCGGCGCCTTCTCCTATGGCGTGAACGAAACCGTCCTGCACAGCGACGAAAGCCTGATGCCACGCCGCCGCCGGGTCTGGGCGAGCTGGAACTATCTTGCCCGGTCAAGCCGTGGCGGCGTCGAGCGGCGCAAACCTTGCGTCACCTACTGGATGAACCGCCTGCAAGGCATCAGGCAGACCCAGCCGTTGTTTGTAACCTTGAGCCCGCTGCACCAGCCCGCGCAGGACAAGGTGATCTGGAGCGGGTATTACCAGCATCCTCTTTTCAATGCGGCAACGCTTGCCGCACAGGAGCAGCTCTGGTCCCTGCAGGGGACCTCGAACACCTGGTTCTGTGGGTCCTATTTCGGATCGGGCTTTCACGAGGATGCCATCCAGGCGGGACTCGCGGTCGGTGAAAGCTTGGGCGGCGCGAAGAGGCCCTGGGCGGTAGCCGGCGAATCTGACCGAATTTTCCGACGCCTGCCGCAGGCATGACGGTTCCCAAAGACCGCGTCGGTCTAGCGCGTTTTTTCCAAGCGCGGAGTCCATTGACTTGATGTGGGCCTTGGCTGGTCGCCGGGCCGGATGGACCTTTCCGCGCTCCGGCCGGCAAACAGGCGTCTATTCGGCCGCGACCAGAAGGTCCGATGCGGTTTTCGCCTCGACAACACTCGCGCGAACCGGTTCAAGTGCGGTGAGGATCTGTTGGCGCAGCCAGGTATGGCCGGTGTTACGGTCGGACGAGCTGTGCCACGCAAGCGAGATGTCATAGGGCGGGACGTCCACCGGACCCGGGCTGATGGCCAGACCGAAGACCGGCGCCCAGGCCCGGGCGAAACTTGCCGGCACGGGCGCGATCATGTTCGCGTCCCGAACGAGGATCGGCAACGTGAAAAGGTGCGGCGTGGTGACGGTCGCAAGTCTTTTCAGTCCGCTTTCGGCCAGTATCTCGTCGACGAGGCGGCAGCGGCCGTCCTTGCTGACGAGTACCGCCTGTGGGGTGGACAGGAAGGTGTCGAGGTCAATCACGCCGGATGGTCCGATCTTCTCCGGAAGAGCGAGCACGACGTAACGCTCGGACCAGAGCTTGCGGCGCTTGTGCAGTTCGTTGCCGGTTTCCACCTTGCCGATCGCAATGTCGATCTCGCCAGTGTCCAGCAGGTCGGCTGGATAGTCCTGGTCGATGGGCCGGACGACGAAATTGACGCGCGGAGCCTTGTCGCGAACGGTTGCGAGAAGCGACGGCATCAACAGGCTCTCAAGATAATCCGTCAACCCGAGCGTGAAGGTTCTCTCGTCCGTCGCCGGGTCGAATTGTTCCGGCTCGATCAGCCGCGACTGGATCGTGCAGAGGAGGTTGCTCACTGTTTCGGCCAGTTCCTGCGCCCGCGGCGTCGGCTCGATGCCGCGGGCCGAGCGGACGAACAACTCATCGGACAGAAGTGTGCGCAGGCGCCCCAGATTGTGGCTGAGCGCGGATTGCGAAATGCCGATCCGTTGCGCCGCGCGTGTCACGTTGCGCTCGCTCATCAATGCATCGAAAGCCACCAGCAGGTTGAGGTCGAACTTCAATATATGAGCGTGATCGATCGTCATCATGAACTCCATGAATTGGATTTATGGATCCCCGACAGATATCTATCTCATCGATGATAATCAACCACCTTGAGGAATAACAGTCATGAAGTCACTGTTTGAAACCTATGACATGAACGGTCAAAAGCTGAGAAACCGGATCGTCATGGCACCGATGACCCGGGCAAGAGCGAACGACGGTGTCGCCGACGCCGGCACAGCCCTCTACTACAGCCAGCGCGCCACCGCCGGTCTCATCGTCTCCGAGGGTACGCCGATTTCTCAGGAGGGAACCGGCTTTGCCTTCATCCCCGGCATCTGGTCAGAGGATCAGGTCCACGGTTGGCAGGGCGTGACCGAGGCAGTCCACGCGCAAGGCGGGACGATCTTTGCGCAGATCTGGCACGTCGGCCGCATGTCGCATACGTCGCTGCAGCCGGCCGGCGGGCACCCCGTCAGCGCCAGCGCTATCCCGGCCCGTGACGCCCAGAGCAAGGCCTTTGCCTTCGACGAGAGCGGCATGGCAGGCTTTGTCGACGCCAGCGCGCCACGGGCGCTTGAGACCGAGGAGATTGCACGGGTCGTCGAGGACTTTGCGCGGGCAGCAGTCAATGCCGTTGCTGCCGGGTTTGACGGCGTCGAGATCCATGGCGCCAATGGCTACCTGATCGAGCAGTTCCTCAATCCGCGTGTCAACGACCGTAGCGACCGTTATGGCGCCGGCAATGTCGAGGACAGGACCCGCTTCGTTCTCGAGGTCGTGGACGCGGTGGTTGCACGCATCGGCGCCGACAAGGTCGGCATCCGCCTCTCGCCCTTCGGCAAGCTCTTCGACATGCCGCATCACGCCTTGATCGAGGAAACCTATCTGCACCTGGCACGATCGCTCGCGGCGCGTTCGCTGGCCTATGTGCACCTGAAGGATCAGGGGCCGGCAAGTGCTCCGGCGCTTTCGGAAGACTTCCTGCGCGCCTTCCGTAAGGCCTATCCCGGCACGCTCATCCTCGCGGGTTCGCTCGACAAGGGCCGCGCCGAACGGTTCCTGCAGGACGGCCTGATCGATCTTGCCGCCTTCGGTCAGCCTTTCATTGCGAATCCTGACCTGGTGGAGCGGCTGCGGCGCGACCTTCCCTTGGCAAAGCCCAATCGCGAGACCTACTACGGCGGGGACGCGCGAGGCTACACCGACTACCCGGCCTACGAGGAAAGCATCGAGCCCAAGGCCGCCTGAGGGGCTGCTTTCCGGCCGTCGCTTCATCCGCGCCGGTTCGTCTCTGCGGTCCCCGGAAAATGTCCGGGACCGCAGATATCACGTCGGATCCGACGACGCGGAAGACCCGCCCGCGATTGCAGTGGCGTCGCTGCGTCCTCAGGGCGCCTTGGCAGTGTCGGAGGTCAATTGAACCAAGAGATAGGTGACGATCGCATCGCGCTTGGCCAGCCCCTTCGGACGACCTTCGGCATCCAGGGCAACCAGGGTTCTGCGCGCCAGCTGGTCCATTTTTGTCAACGCTTCGGCGTTCGTGGCGTTCGCAGCGATGGCCTCGCTGGTAAAGCCCGGCAGTTGCAGAAGCCGGCTCGCATCGGGCGCATCGAGGGCTTCTCGGAACCGCGACTGCGCTTCGAAATCGTTCTGGCCCGTCAGAAAACTCATCACGGCGCGCCCGTCGGCGGCGGCCGCGAACTTTCCGCCTGCGTCTGTGACCACCAGCGTCAGTTCCGGATCAAAGCTCGACAGGGCCTGTAGATAGAGGACGACTGCGGAAGGGACGTAGTATCCCGGCCGGCCAAGATGGAGGACAAGGGCTACCGGCCGCCCCGGCGTCAGCGTGCTCGTCAACCCCTCGATCGCCGACACGCCGCCCTTTTCTATCGATTGGAAATCCTGGACGACATCCGTAAGAGGCAGCAATTTGACTTCGGATTTGGCTGCCTCGCGAAATTTCAGCGCGACACCGCCTGCGGAAAACTCGCTGACCGTGCCTGATGCTATGCCCCAGACCCCGAGCGGAAGCAGGAGCAGAGCGATGAAGGTCGTGCTCTCGCCAATGCTCAGGCGCTTGAGGACCAGGGCGAGCAACACGGCGATGGGAATGCTTGCGATGGCATAAGCTACGGCGGTCATGGATGCCCCCGGCTCGTTGGTCGAGCTACGCATGCTCCCTCATCATAGCGAGCACACCCGACATCAGATGTTACATTTGGAACAGTTTCGTTGCTGATTTTGACGTAATATGCTGATCGCTAACTGCATACGTGCAGTTAAATATTGATAACCCATAATATATGGCAAGGATTTTCGCCCGAAAATCCGGCGGATATCTTTGTCTCGACGTTGCGTTGAGCATCGCTCGTTCGATTTCGACGAGCTGAGTCTTTTTCCTTGGCGTTGCATTCAGGACCCGACCACCCTCTGCGGCTCTCACTCGATACGAGGAAGCGCCCGGCAGCGATTGGATTTGCCCCGGCCTCGGACCGGGCGGTTGGCAGGTTGCGCTGGCGCGCACGTGCCAGTTTGTGGGCACAGCAGATCGACCATCGGCTGCGGGAGGGATAGCGGGCGGCAGCGTGCAAAAATGATGGGAGGCTGACGTGAAGACAAGTCTACGCGGCATATGCGCGATGCTCGCCGAGGAGGCGATTGTCCTATCGGCTTACAATGACGGCACGGGAACCATGACGGTCGGCGCCGGACATACCGCGGCGGCCGGTCCACCCGTTCCCCGCTCCGGCCTGACGATCACCCTGACGGAGGCGATCAACATCTTCCGCACCGACCTTGCCAAGTTCGAGGCGCAGGTTCAGGCAGCCGTCAGGATCCCGCTGGTGCAGCATCAGTTCGATGCCCTTGTGTCGTGGCACTTCAATACGGGCGCGATTTTGAAGGCAGGCTTGACACAGAAGCTCAATGCCGGAGACGCCAATGGCGCGGCCGCCGAATTCGCGCGCTGGAACAAGAGCAACGGCAAGGTGCTCGACGGCTTGGTCGCGCGTCGCGAACGTGAAGCAGCCATGTTTTCAAAGGGAGAGTATGGCAGCCCGAAGATCCGTGTCCTGGAGAGCAGGGGCGGCCCGGAAGAAATCTTCACCGCCGACCAGATCGAGACGCTGCTTGGGGGTGCCCCGAACTCGGAAGAAGAACAGACCACCGAAGAACTGCTGGCCAATCCGATCTCGCAGCTTCTCCCGCTCAACCGGCCCAAGCAATCCGCCGCGCTCACGAACACCGTGCTTCAGCAGTTTAGCAACCTCATCCCGGAAGAGGCGCGTGATGACGCCGTGACGTTGGTCGCCGTGCGCGGCTACTACCTCAACTCGATGGGCAAGGAGAGCGCAAACGACCGCGGCGTCTACGACGACGCGATCTTCATCGTCGAGCCGAGCGGCGTCCACAACTTCAACGCCAATACGGATCCCAGCCGTTTCGGTCGCGGTATTGCTCGGCTGAAGTCACGCCAGGCGATCCGGTACAGACCCGGTCTACACGGCTTTCGGCACAAGAACGGACCTTATCCCGCCTTCCGGCAGGATAGCGACTGCACGGTCATCCGTGATGAAACCGGTGAGGATACGGATTCGCCGGCAAACCGCTTCTGCATCAATCTCCACCGCGGCGGTCTCACGTCCACCTCCAGCCTCGGCTGCCAGACGGTTCCGCCGCACCAGTGGAACGAATTCAAGACCCTCGTAGACGGCCTGCTGAAGAAGCATGGACAGGAGACTTTCTACTACTTGCTCGTCGATCAGGACGATGTCCCACAGGAGGAAACGACCATGCCCGTTATCACGCAGCCGGCACCGGCTCCGGCGACGACCGAGGCGAACCCCGCACAATTGCTGCAACAGATCCTCGCTTTCGCTGCGATGTCGCGCGGACACCAGCCCGCGAGCCAGGGCGACATGACCTGGCTGATGGACGTCTTGCGGGCCCTTGTCACCCAACCGACGATCAATGGCGTCGTTCTGAATGGCGCGAAGCCGGACCCACTTGCATCCGCCAGCGACCCTTCGCTGACACCGGTCAACGGCGCGCTCGGCAAGACGCTCGGGAATGCGCTCGACGGTCGTAAGACCGCGATCGGTGTCGTCGGCATGCTGGCCACAACACTTCTGCCGATCTTCTTCCCACAGCTCGCACCCGTCGCGGCGGTCGCGGCACCCTTGATCGAGGGCGCGGCGAACGCGGGCGCCACAGCCGCAGCGACTCACGCTGGTGGAGGGCTCGGCAGCGAGTTGGTAACGGCCGCCTTCCCCGTCTTTGCCGCGGTCAGCGGATGGGGCGTGATGGGCAAGGTTGAAAAATGGGTCCGCGCCCTCCGGGGCGGACTTGAAGCGCCAGCCGCGTGAGAACCGGGGCTGCTGACGCCAAGACACAGGGAAACGCACATCAAGGCCATAAAGGAAAAAAGAGATGAAACGCTTGGTTGTTTGTTTCGACGGAACCTGGAACGACGCCGATAGCGCCCGTTCCGAAACGAATGTCGCGCGGATCGCGCGGGCCATTCGCGCCTGCCAGGAGACGGATAGCATTCCGCAGTCGGTCCTGTACCTCCGTGGCGTGGGGTCGTCCGGTCTGCAAATTCAGCGCATTTTGGACGGCGCGATCGGCACCGGCGTGGATGAGAACATCCGCTCTGGATACATGTTCCTGGCCCAGAACTACGTTCCCGGCGACGAGATTTATCTGTTCGGCTTCTCGCGCGGGGCCTTCTCTGCACGAAGCCTTGCAGGGCTGATCGCCTCATGCGGACTTCTCAGACGACAGCGGCTCGGGGATCTGCGCAACGCCTGGCACTATTACAGAGAATATGAAAATCGGTCGCCGGAAGATTTCGTCGACAGGTTCAAGACTGAGGCACATCTCAATGTCGAAGTCATGATGCTCGGGGTCTGGGACACGGTCGGCGCGCTCGGCGTGCCCAGCAACATTTTCAATGGTTTCAACAATCGGGAATATGGATTCCACAACACCACGGCATCGAAGATAACGCGCCACGCCTATCACGCGATGGCGATCGATGAGACGAGAGACGAATTCGTGCCGACGCTGTGGACGGGCAAGGCCCCGGACAATTGCACGATCGAACAGGTCTGGTTCGCGGGCAGCCATAGTGACGTTGGCGGAGGGTATGTCGACCGTTCTCTGGCCGATATCCCGCTGGTCTGGATGGCAGAGAAAGCGCAGGCCTGCGGGCTTGTCATCGACTGGACGGTGCTTCCGAACGAGCTCGACGTCAGCGCTCCCCATCACGACTCGCGCGCTGGCTGGTCGCTGAAGGACCGGTTGACGCCGACGTTCCGGCAAGTCTGCGAGAAGCCGTTCAGAGTGAATTACTACGAAACGCTCTACCGGCCGCGCGACGGACAAGGCATTGCCCAGCGCACGATCAACGAATCCCTTCATGCAAGCGTGATCGAACGTTATGGGCGGACAGTTTCCTTTTCTCCGGACGACGATCCCTCGGCGCGCGCGCAGCAAGTCTATAAGCCCAGAAATCTGGCTCCGCTTTTCAATGTCCCGATCCGGGGACAGCGCCCATTGGCGCCCAACATGATCGCGACCGCTCAGGCTGCCCAGGTCGCGGCCGTTTGAAACCATCCGTCCTCTTCGGTTCATGGGGCTGGACGGGAAAATGCACGGCAAGACGAGGAGGTCTTGCCGTGCATTTTCGTCTGGCCGCTCCTGACGTCAAAGCTGGAATAGTTTGCTTGCGCCCGAGCCCGACTGGAAGCCGACACCGCATTGCATCTTTATCGGTGTTGTGGAGCCGGACGTCCGTGCCGCAGCGGTTTGTGCCGCGCAGCTTTCAGGCGGGCCTCGTCTGATGGCCCACCCACGAATACGCCGCAACAAGGAGATCGCCAGGGAGTGCCCGTGAAGGGCTGCCATGGCCTAAACCGCTTCACGCGTCCAAACGGGCCAGCATCGTCAGTAATCGTGCTCGCTGGCGGTCACACTCCTGAGGGGAAATAGAGTATCGACGGTCAATCCCAGTGACCATGGCGCCGGTCGCCTCGCGCGCGGCCCACACGTGGCGTCGCCCGCGCTGGCGCGGGCTAGCGGTCCGTCTTGGGAATGCTTTGGGAAACCTCGGGCAAATGCACCGGCTCTTGCTGCGCACCGGCAGCAGACCCAGGCTTCTCAGTCATGTCGATACCCGCCGGAATGCTGTTGATGCGGAACAGGGTGCCGAGATGTTGGGACTTTTGCGTCCCGGGAAAATGCCCCGAGAACAGCCGCTCGACGGTTCCGTCCTCGAACATTCCGTAAAGCGCAAGCGTGATGCGCTCGGGGAAATCGGGGAAACGGCGAGATGAGACCACGAGGGCGTAGGGCTCGTAGGTGCCTTCCGTGGTCGGCGTGGTGTCGGCAGCACAACGGGTGCCGCTACGTTCGCCATAGTCGGCAAGTGCGGCCTTGATGATATCGACATCTCCGAAATAGCGGGCCAGGCGACCGTTACAAAATTCCTCCGCCGCCTCGGAATGCGAGTCGATTTCTCGCGGGCAGATCATCCAGTTGTCCTGCGTCAGGTGCGCGGCATTGGTTTTCAGCGTGTCGCCGATCGTCGATCCCTTGACGTAACCCCAGATCTCGAAGGTTCTCTTCTTTTCGTTGTTTTCCTTTGAGGGCTGCTGGAGCGTGAAATCGAACTTCTGTTCCAGCCAGCCGAGAAGACCGTTTCCGGTGGTTGCTGCGGGCTGGGTCGTTTTGGTCGGGGTGGTTTGGTTCGCGGGCACCGACGACCATCTTCTCGTCTTCGGATCTTCGCCCTTTGCCTGTTTCAGCCAGTTGAACACGTCCGAGCAGGTTGGTTTTGGCGGTGCGTCTTTGGGAAGGTCTCCGGCTGCCTCCGACGAACGTGGATCGAGATGCGCCTTGACGTATGAGCCGTTCGCCACGAAGACGATGGGCGAGAATGCAAGATAGGGTGCCTGCCCGTTGTAGGCGAAGTTCTGCATCCGCTTGAGCGTGATTGTCGTCGGATCGCAAAGCAGGTCGTAGTCGCCTTCGCCTGTTTTCAGGAACGCGGCTCGCTTCTTTGCGTCCACGCCCTCTTCGCTAAAATGATATCCTGCACGCTGGACGGCCTCGGTGCAGATATCCCAGAAGAAGCCGAGATATCCTTTTGTGTCCGGGTCCCGCCAGATGAAGGGTCGCGCATCTTCGCGCACCCCGATCCTAATCTCGCCGCTGTCAAGCGTCTCGGCACGCGCGGCGTAAGTGAAGACATGCGCTGGGACGAGTGCGGCGACAACGAACTTGGCGAGCAGTGGGCGCATCGGCTACTCCGCGGGTGTTGGTCTTGGCGCAACACGTGCAGGCGTCTTTCCTGAACGGATGCGCTCGCTGCCGCGCTGGTTGAGAAGAGCAGACGTCACGCAAAACACGACGGCGAAGCCGATGAACGCCGAGAACATCGCCGAGTAGACGACGAGACCTCTGTCGATTGCGTCGAGGCTCAGAGTGGTTGCGGGCTTTGTTGCCCATGATGTCAGGTAACGGGTCGCCCCTCCGCAGAAGGCCATGACAACGGCTGCGCCGGCAGCCCAGATCAGGCTCGAGAGATAAGACGGCTGCAGGGAGAGTGACAGCGCCCGGGCCAGCCATGCATCGAGCAGGAACGCCACGATCAGGGCGAGCACGGCGCCACGAACGGCCGTCGGCGCATTGTATTCGAATGAAAGCTGCAGGAACAGCGAGAGGCCTTGATCGCCGGCGGCCCAACCTGTGTCGAGGCCGGTTTTCCAGAGCTGTAGCCCCATGACGAATACGGCGGCAACGGCCCAGGACACGAACAGGACAAGCACGGCCTGCGGCAACCATGAGGTCCAATGCGCCTCGCGCATGTTCCGCCAACGACGCGACTGCATGCCTGCGTCGCGAAGCGCGAGCGTCACGATCATCGGGATGCAGTAGTTGTTGAACGCGTAGAAGATGTAGGTGAGCGTGCGTGAATAGACATTGACGGGGCTACCCCATACGAGCTCGGTTTCAAACCGACCGGGTAGCAAACTCCACAAGAGGCTGACGAAGAGCACGGTGCCGAGGGCCCAGAGCGCAGTCAGCGTCGCGTAGGATCTGCGATAGCCAGCGCTTAAATGGGGGTGCAACAGGGCGCCGAGGAACTGCTCGAGCTTTTTCCGGGCAACGACTTGCTGATGGGCCGCCGCCTCGTCTGCCGACGCCGGCGAGACGACGATGATCTCGTGCTCGACATAGAGCGCGAGCAGGATGCAAAGATCGTCGGCAAGGTCGTCGGCATCCGACGCCAGTCGCTCCCAGGTCGCGCGTTTCCGCTCGCCGAGGCTTGCATCGGCGGCGCCGTTGCCCACAGGCGCTTCCTTCGCCCCGCCTGACCCGTAGCCCGACCTCTCGTCCAGCTCCACGACCAACTGATCCCGTCGTTTGCTGAGCTCCTCCTCAAGTTTTTGAAAACGCTCCCGCACCGGGGCGTTGGCGAGCTTCAGCTTGCGGTCGAGGATCCAGGCAGAAACGGAGAAGATCAGTTCCAGATCGAAACGAAAGTCCTCGGGTTCGCTCAGCTGCTCCTTCGCAGCCGCCTGATAATGATCAATACGTTCCCAATTGCTCCGCGGAATGAGGAGGGTGTTCTTTTCGAGGGATGACCCACCGTCGGCCGAGATCGCGAGGTCCTTCCGGCGCAGATCTTCACTGGCGCCGATGACGCGGGTGGGAATACCCGCCAGGCGGTGGGCAGCACTTCGCATCCAGTCCTCGAAGCTTCCCAGAAGCGGGAAACTGGGTGCCAGACCGACCATGATCAGCGCTATGGCAAGCGAGACCGATGCGTCGATGCCGATGTCGAAGTCCCGCACAACCGACGGAACGACGATGCTGGACAGAGGCTGCATCCAGGTGATTGCAGCACTGCTGCTGCCCGGGGTGAAGCCTGTGGTGATCGCTACCGGGGCATCGACGGAAGGAACGGGAAGCTTGCTCGCACCGATCGAGAGATCCGGGCCACCGAGCATTGGCAGGAGTTCGGCGTAGGCGCACAGGAAGAAGTAGATGAACAGAAGTATGAGCGCGTAGCATGCGTAGGCATGCATGACGATGCGCCGCGCCCGAAGCTTGTCGGGCGACAACAGGTTGACAAGCCGCTCCATCTGCCGCCCGCCCTCGTAGGTGACACGGTTGAAGCGCCCGTAAGAGTAAAACAGGACGATCGCCGCTCCGAAGAGCAGCGCGACAAGGTTCGGCATGGTGATGGTTCACAGTCTGGGGCAGTGCCTCAGCGGCACTGCTGTACCGCCGGGTTGCATTGTGCGACTGCAGTCGCAGGTACAAAAGACGTCAGGGCAATGAGTACCAGCAACAGCTTCATCATGGCATCCTCCATTGCGAATTTTGCTTTTCGATAAAAGAAGCAATCAGTCGACAGTGTTTCCTGTCGAAACGCATAGGTGCGAAGAAACCGAATATTCGAAAACTGCTTTCCCAGTTTCACACTTTATCAAACGGATCACTAAATGAGTGTTCCGTTAGTAACACCTCGGTTGCTTGGGATCGGGTAGTCTAAGCTGGTCTTTGTGTGCGTCCGACGAAGGAAACAGCGGCCACCGCATTCCCCCGATCTACCCGACAACCGGTTCGGCCGAGGCTGCCTACTGACGTCCCCGCATGGCGCGCGCGACGAATTGTGCACGCTCTCGCAGGACCTGAGGCGGCGACCATCAATCGCTGCGCTCCGACTGCGCTATCAGTTCATCGGTGTTGGCCAGAAGGCGACGCACGGCATTGCGCGCGGCGTTTGCACGGCGCAGGCGAATGCCCTTCTCGATGTCCTGGTGGAGCGTCAGCGCGTGGACGGAACTGCTGTCGTCACGGGTCACCAGCACGAAAAGATGGTTGAGCGCCGACTCGATCATCGCGCCCAGCGGCACCATCAGATCGTTGCCGGACGCGCGCAGGATCGCCAGATGAAAGCGCGTGTCGGCCTCGGTGCGCAGCTCGAGCGTCGTCGCCCTCTCCATGCCCCGCAACGCCGCGCTGATTTCGGCCATCTGCTCGTCGCTTCGGCGGGTGGCCGCAAGCGCCGTTGCCTCCGGCTCTATGATGTGGCGAAATTCCTGCACGGTCTTGAGGAACTGCAGCCGATCCGGCGACACGGCGTACCAGCTCAGGACGTCGCGATCGAGCAGGTTCCAGCGTTCCTTCGGCTCAACCCAGCTCCCGATTTTCGGACGCGAGGCGAGCAGACCCTTTGCCATCAATATCTTGATTGCCTCTCGAACCGCCGTGCGGCTGACGTCGAAGATCTCTGTCCATTGCGCCTCGTTTGGCAGGATCGATCCGGGTGGATAGTCGCCGCGCACGATCCGCAGCCCGATGTCGTCGGCGAGCGACATGTGGACACTGGGCGCCGATATGCGCGGCGCATCAAGGCGCCTTGTCGCGCGTGTTGCCTCTGCCGCAACCGTTCCGGCGGAGGCTCTTCCTGGTCGTCTGTCAGCCATGTCGTCTGTTTTCTCTATTTTTGGTTCACCCGTCGGCAGCCGTCATCAGACGCCAACATAGTTCCGCCAGCTGTGTTGCGGATGAAAGCCGAGCATCGCGCGCGCCTTGCGGTTTGACAGCAGCGTCTCGTATTCCCCGAGCTGCCCTTTGATCGGGACGCCGGGATAGAACCGGTCGATCAGCTCCCGTGTCGGAATGTCTGAGGAGGTCTCGTCGTTCGCTGCATTGAAGACCTGGTAGCCGAGGCCGTCCGTTTCGATGGCTCTCAGCGTGATCTGGCCAAGGTCACGTGCGTCGATGTAGCTCCAGGCAATCCGCTTGCGAAAACCTGGATCGGCAAACCAGCCCGGAAAGAGGCGATACTCGCTGGGTTCGATGACATTGCCGATGCGCAGCGCGTAAATATCGGTGCCGCTCCTGAGCGCAAAGGCCCGCGCCGTCTTCTCGTTGACGACTTTGGACAGCGCATAGCTGTCCATCGGATCGACGTCATAGTCCTCGTCGAGCGGGAAATACTGCGGATTTCGCGGCTCGTTTGCAAAGACGAGGCCGTAGGTCGTCTCGCTCGAGGCGATGACGATCTTGCGGATGCCGAGTTTCACTGCGGCTTCTATGACATTGTAGGTGCCCATCGCATTGACGCGGAAAAGTTCGTTGTCGGGGGCGATCAGGATGCGTGGGATCGCCGCGAAATGAACGACGGCATCGATCGGCTGGGCTGCCAGCGACGGGTCGAACTCGTGCAGGCCGGTGTAGCTAGACAGCGCGTTGAACACCTGGCCGCTGTCGGTGATGTCGGTGATCAGCGTGCGCACCTTCGGGTTGTCGAGGGACTTGGTGTCGAGGTTGAGCACCTGGTGGCCGTGTTCGACCAGGTATTGCACGACATGGCGACCGGCCTTGCCGCTGCCGCCGGTAAAGATGATCCGTTTGGTCATTGTGGTCTCCAGGTCATGCAAGAGGGTTGGATGATCCCCCTGACGATCGGTGATCGGAGAGATCTTCCAAGCGGCATCGCCGCAGCTTGCCGCGGCCAACCGGCAAGTTGCACGGTGACCGCGGCTATCGCGGATATGACAAAGATTGCGGCACGCGTCAAAGGGGTGCCGTATCCGTCAGCTTACTTCTGGATGCAGGTGTCCGCCGTGTCCTTCGTGCATTCGTCAAGGCCCGTGAAAACTGGATCCTCCACCGGTTTGCCGGCGATCAAGTCCAGCATGACCGACGGAGCCTTGTAACCCATTTCGAACGGGCGCTGGCCGACGAGCGCGGTGACGAGACCTTCCTTGGCGATCGCCACTTCGTCGCCGATCGTGTCGGCGGCGCCGATGACGAATTCGTTCTTTGCGATCTTGTCAGCCATCGGTTTGAACAGGTCGCGATAGGGTTGCGGGGCCCCGAAGAGCGGCCAGCCGCCCATGATGCCGAAGGCGTCGAGATCAGGATTAGCGGCCAGGATATCCGTCATCGCCTGCACGCCCTTGGCGCCGTCGTCATTGGTAAAGACCGGGCAGCCTGCGACCTCCGTCCAGCCGCCTTCGCCCTTAAGCTCGGCCAGCCCCTCCTTGCCGGTCAGCACATCACGCATGCCCTGGGCACGCCTGAGGATGTTGTCGGCGCCGGGGTTGCCCTCGATCGTGCAGATCTTGCCGCCGTTCGGCTTGGCCTTCTTGATGTAGTCGGCGATCCGCGCGCCCATCGTGTAGTTGTCGGTGCCGAGATAGGTCTTGCGCAGGCCGGCATCTTCCTTGGCAAGGTCGGCGTCGAGCGTCATGACCGGGACGGACGGGTTGGCCGTCTTCAGCGTCTGGGCAATCAGTTTGGCGTTCGATGGCGAAATGGCGATCGCAGCCGTGCTGGGCTTGCCAAGCATGTCCTGGACGATCTGCGCCTCGCCGGCTTCGTCCGAGGTCGACGCCGGGCCGGTGTAGAAGCACTCATACTCCGAGCTTGTGTTTTCCTTGTTCCACTTCTGGCATCCCTGGTTGATCGCCTCGAAGAACGGATTGTCGAGGCCTTTGACGACGATGACGAGCTGCTTCTTCGTCTGGGCGTCGGCCGAACCGGCGGCCAGCGCGAGCGCTGCGACTGCAAGCACCAATGCTTTCCTCATTCTATCCTCCCGTTGAAACAAGCGGACACCCTCTGTCCGCGGCACAAATCAACCCGGATACCAGACGATGCGAGGGTCGTTCGATGGACGCTCGTATTGCCAGGCCTGGTCGATAAGCTTTTCGAGATCGTATTCCGGCTGCCAGTCCAGCAGGTACTTGGCCTTGCTGTTGTCCAGCCAGTTCGAGTGGAAATCACTCGCAACGTCGACGTATGGCAGCCCGCGCGTGCGCTTCAGGTAGCTTGCGACCTCGCCGTAGTCGACCGGGCGATCCATGGCGATGTTGAAGCGCTGGTGTTCTGCGCGCGGGTTATCTATAGCGCTCAGAACCGCCGACACGAGGTCGCTGACGTGGACGAAGTTGCGCTTGAGCGGCTTACCGTCGGCAGCGCGCAGTAACGGTACCGTTCCGGCTTCCGCGTAGCGCCTGGCTTCGTCAGGCGAAAAGAACGTTTTCCAATCAGGCCCGCCAAATACGTCATCGCCAAAGGAGAGCGAGTGCTTGAAGTCGTCCTTTTCCATGATCCAGGGCGCCCTGAGGCAACAGACGTTCATCCCGTATTGGATGGCGTATTGCTCGACCATCACCTCTTCGAGCACTTTCGAGAGCGCGTAGCAGCCGGGATAGGCGCGGTGCGGTGTCGCCTCGGTAATAGGGCCGTCATGAGAATAGAAGAAGTGGCCGACGGCAGCGTCGCCGCCGATCAGGATGAACTGCCGGGCTGTCGGGCTCGCCCTGAACGCCTCGAGCAGCCAGAAGAGCCCCTTGACGGTCACATCCATGACGTCGGCGGGTGTCTCCTTGCAGGTCGCCAGATGCACGACGTGGGTAACGCCGGCGATCGCATCTTCTGCGATCGCTCGATCGGCGATCGAGCCTCTGATAACGTCCAGCCGGTCGGTCGCGTCGAGCACACGGTTGTGGCAGAGCGCGTGAATGCGCGCTTTCGAAAAACGTGGTTGGTCAAGCAGCGCTGATATGAGGTGCCGCCCGACCTTGCCCGTTGCCCCGGTGACAAGGATAAGCATGCTCATCTCCCAGCAATAGCTAATATATAATTGACCTCGTTCGTCAATCTAATTGTCATACAAAACAGGTTTATCCGGTGAGGGATCATTGACGCGTTCGCGGCGATTTGCGTAAATAAGCAGTCGCTAACGCGCGAGGCGGCAGGCACTCGGCGACGTGCCTCGCACAATCGGCGCGGGTCGGAGAGTCTGGAAGGCTGTCGTGCTGCTTGAACTCAGCAATATCTCCAAGCACTTCGGGGCCATCCAGGCCGTGAACGACATTTCCTTGTCGTTGGAAGCTGGGCAGGTCGTCGGCCTGATGGGTGACAACGGCGCCGGCAAGTCGACGCTGGTCAAGATGATTGCCGGCAACTACCGCCCGAGCCACGGCACCATGCGGCTCAACGGCAGCGATATCGTCCTGCATCGGCCCGTCGAGGCGCGACAGTTCGGCATCGAGATCGTGCACCAGGATCTGGCCCTTTGCGACAATCTCTCGGCGGCCGCGAACGTCTTCCTTGGCCGCGAACTGAGGCGCGGCATCGGCCCCTTGCGCGTGCTCGACTACAAGGCCATGTACCTGCGCGCGGGGGAAATCTTCAGGGAGCTGCGCTCGGAGACCCGGGCACGCGACCTCGTCAAACAGATGTCGGGCGGGCAGCGACAAGCCGTGGCGATTGCCCGCACCATGATCTCCGAGGCGAAGATCGTGCTGATGGACGAACCGACGGCGGCGATTTCCGTGCGCCAGGTGGCCGAAGTGCTGCATCTGATCCGGCAATTGCGCGATCGCGGTATCCTGGTTGTGCTCATCAGTCACCGCATGCCCGATGTCTTCGATGTCGCCGATCGCGTCGTCGTCATGCGCCGGGGCCGCAAGGTGGCGGACAAGCCGATTTCAGACACCACGCCGGAGGAGGTGACGGGGCTGATAACCGGCGCGATCGAGGGTGGATAACGGCACGCGAGTTCAATCTTCTGCATCGGAGGAATGCGAGAAACCATGGCAACGACGCTGGATCAGACGATCGCCCGCAGGCAGCGCACGCTCGGAGGAGCGGTCCTGGCCAGCCAGACCTTCTGGGTGCTGATCGCCGTCATTCTCGCCTGCATTTTCCTGTCGTTTGCCACTGACAGCTTCGCCACGGCAAAAAATCTCTACAACATCACCCGCAACGTCACCTTCGTCGCCATCATCGCGCTCGGCATGACGCTCGTCATCATCACCGGCGGGATCGATCTCTCGGTGGGCTCGGTGCTCTGCCTGTGCAGCATGGTGCTCGCCGTTACGATGCATGCCGGATATGGCATCGAGACGGGCATTGCGGTTTCGGTCGCGACGGCGTTGGTGATCGGCGCGTTCAACGGCATCCTTATTGCCTACCTCGGATTTCCGCCCTTCGTCGTGACGCTCGGCATGCTCTCTGTCGCCCGCAGCCTGGCGATGGTCGCATCCAACAACACCGTGGTCTTCGAGTTCGGCCCCGATCACGACAAGCTGCTGGCGCTCGGCGGTGGTTCGATGTTCGGCATCGCCAACCCGGTGATCTACATGATCGTGCTGGCGCTGCTGACCGGTTTCGTGCTGCGCTGGACGCGCATCGGCCGTTACATTTATGCAATCGGCGGCAATGAGAAGGCGGCCATTGCAACGGGTCTGCCGGTGCGCCCCATCAAGGTCTGCGTCTACATGATCTCGGCGCTCTCGGCCGGCGTCGCCGGCATCATCCAGACCGGTTGGCTCGGCGCGGTGACCACCAATATCGGCGCGGGCATGGAGTTGCAGGTCATCGCCGCAGCCGTGATCGGCGGCGGTAATCTCGCCGGCGGCGCCGGCACGGCCTTCGGCGCGATCGTCGGCGCCGCCCTGATAGAGGTGATCCGCAACAGCCTCGGGCTCCTCGGTATCAACGCCTTCTGGCAGGGCACCTTCATCGGCAGCGCGACGATCCTCGCGGTCCTCTTCGATCGCATCCGCAACTTCCGCCAAAGCGAATAGCGTCTGGTCTTTCGAACCTTTGCAGCCCAGCCAGCGTTAGTCCCGTGGCAGCCGGCCGAGAAGCAGCTTGTTGCCGTCCCTGTTTTGGCAGCGCGAGCATTTCAGTATCCGCGGAACGCGTGCCAGCGGCACGTCGGTTCCATAGGTCCGGGCGATCAGTCTGCGGTCTACCTGCGCCTGATGTCGGCACTTTCCGCAATGTGCCACAAGCACGTACCATTCCGGCAGCCGGTCCAGGGTCGAGCCGTAGTCACCGGCGTCTTCGCGCGGCATCAGATCGATGCTTCGACGATGCCTCATGATCCGTCCTCTTGAAGCCTCGTCTCCGCGGCCGGTTCGCAGCAACTGGCCCCCGAGGCGACGTTCAGCGTGCCGAACCGTCTAGCCTGAGCGAAAGCTGCACGCCGCCGCGTTTCAGGCGCGGCAGAGGCGGCTTCACGTCGATGCGCCCGAAGGTGCGCTTGCGCCATTCCGCCTCACGTTCACGCTTCAGGCGCGCGGCTGCGACAGCAGCCATGGCACGTTCAATCACCTCTTCCGTATGGGTCATGGTTTCTGTCCTGTGCATGGGAAACCTCCATTTGTTCACGTTATGTTCTTATTTTAGCGCACCAATGTCAACACCCCACTCGACCGGCGAATCGCCATCCCCTGATCGGCGCCGCAAACCTCCGCCAACAGCCCATAAGCAGCCGTTTCGGCTGTTGCCGCAGCGCCACAGACCGGAAGATCGGTATTGGCCACCAACGGATTTTCCCTTGTTTTCCAGCGCCGGCAGCGCGGCCGGACAGGTCGCCTCATTAACCTTCGCATTGCCGAATTAACCATTTGTTAACCATTTCCTCGATACACCGAAGCAACGGAAAATTTACCAAGATGAACGATGTGTTAACCGAATCCCGGCCGATCCGCCTCAAGGGGCGTTCCTTCCTTGCGCTCGCACTGACGCCAGAATTGCCCTTCGAGGACTGGCTTCAGCGACTGGACGATCTTGCCTCACGTTCCGCCGGCTTCTTCCTGCGGCGCCCGGTCGTGCTCGACGTCAACGATCTCGACATCGATCGCCAGCAGTTGCGCGATCTCGTCAGTCAGCTCACCACGCGCAATGTCCGCATCATGGGCATCGAAGGCGCTCGCCAGTCGCTGCTCGGCGCCGACCTGCCGCCGGCGATGAACGACGGGCGCCCGGCGGCCGACTTCGAAGCCAAGATGGCAGAACAGGCCGAAAAGGCCGACAGCCCGGAAGCAGACGTCGAAGCGGTCATCGCGACCGATCCGGTTGCGGCCAAGGTGACACCCTCGATCGTCGTCACCCAGCCGGTGCGCTCCGGGCAGTCGCTGTTCTTCCCCGAGGGCGACGTGACGGTCATCGGTTCGGTTGCCTCGGGCGCCGAAGTCGTTGCCGGCGGATCGATCCACATCTACGGGGCGCTTCGCGGCCGGGCGATGGCGGGCACGACGGGCAATGCCTCTGCGCGGATTTTCTGCCGCAAGCTCGAGGCGGAACTGATTGCGATCGACGGCTTTTACAAGACCGCCGACGACATGGAGCAGAACTTGCGCGGCAAGTCCGTGCAGATCTGGCTCGACGGCGAAGCGCTCAAGGCGGGCACGCTCGGCTAGGGCGACACAAGGAAGAGAGCGGATGGTTGTCGTCCGCATCAGGTGATTCGGGCCGATCCGGCCGGGGTCATAAGGACGTAGGCGAAGGCGAATTCCTAGATACTTGGAGAGACGTATGGGCAAGGTAGTGGTAGTTACATCGGGCAAGGGCGGCGTCGGCAAGACGACGTCCAGCGCCGCATTGGGTGCAGCACTTGCGCAAAATGGCGACAAGGTTGTCGTCGTGGATTTTGACGTCGGTCTGCGCAATCTCGACCTCGTCATGGGCGCGGAACGTCGCGTCGTCTATGATCTGGTCAACGTGATCCAGGGCGAAGCGAAGCTGTCGCAGGCGCTGATCCGCGACAAGCGCGTGGAGACGCTTTACCTGCTGCCGGCCTCGCAGACCCGCGACAAGGACAACCTGACGCCGGAAGGCGTCGAGAAGGTCATCGCCGCCCTGCAGAGCGCCTTCGACTGGGTCATCTGCGACAGCCCTGCGGGCATCGAACGCGGCGCGACGCTCGCCATGCGCCACGCGGATATCGCCATCGTCGTGACCAACCCGGAAGTCTCTTCCGTGCGCGATTCCGATCGCATCATCGGCCTGCTCGATTCCAAGACGCTGAAGGCCGAGAACGGCGAGCGCATGGAAAAGCACCTGCTGCTCACCCGCTACGACCCGGTGCGTGCCGAACGCGGCGACATGCTGAAGGTCGACGACGTCTTGGAAATCCTGTCGATCCCGTTGATGGGCATCATTCCGGAAAGCGCCGACGTGCTGCGGGCTTCCAACGTCGGTTCACCGGTCACACTGGCGGACGGCCGCTGCGCCCCGGCGCTCGCCTATTTCGACGCGGCGCGCCGGCTGAAAGGCGAAACCCTGCCGATCACCGTTCCCGGTGAAAAGCGCAGTTTCCTCGGCAAGATTTTCGGAAGGAAGGCGGCATGAACCCGTTCCGTTTCTTTTCCCGCTCCCAGTCAGCGCCAGCCGCCCGCGAGCGGCTGCAGGTGTTGCTGGCCCATGAGCGCGCATCCGCAGGCGATTCCGATCTCGTCACCAAGCTGCGCGACGAAATTCTGAAGGCGATCTCCAAGCACATGCAGATCGACGACGACAAGGTCCGCGTCACGATGGAGCGCGGCCCCCAGGTCTCTACGCTCGCTGTCGATATCGAGATCCCCTTCGACGCAAAGAAGGCGGCCTGAGAGCCGCCAGCAACGTCATAGCCGACGTTCTTCAACCTGCTCAGCCGGACGATATCTTTGCGGATCTCGTCCGGCTTTTTCGTTGGAACATCAAAACTCCGGCGCGACGCCGAAGACCAATTCCACCTTTTCACCCGTCATGTTGAAATACTGATGGTCGAAGCCCGCCGGGATGTAGAAGCCATCACGCGGATTGAGCTCGAACCAGACCTGGCCCTCGGCATCGGGTACGTGAATGTTGAGCGTGCCGGAGACGACGTAGAGGCATTCGTCGCCCTTGTGGCGCTCGATGCCGCTGCGTTTGCCCGCAATCAGCGTCGTCTTGCCGACGGTCAGCTGGTCGGTCGCGCAGTAGAGGCCGGTATAGGCGCCCTGTGTCTGCTGATCGAGGCTAAAGAGCAGATCGGCATCGCGCATCGGATGGATCGTTCTCGCCTTGCGCTGCTCCTCCGCCGCCATCGGCCAGCGGCCGATGAACTCGCTCTGGCCATACCGCGACTGCTCGATCTCGAGATAGGGCTTGGTGCGCGCATAGGGACCGGACGTGCCCTTGGCCGGCGGCGGCGCGAAGAACTCCAGCACCCGAACCTGATCGTTGCCAAGGTTGAAGCCGTGGTGCCAGGTGTCCTTGCGGAAGAACAGCACCTCGCCTTCGCGCGCGACGCAGAATTCGCCGGTCTGAGGATTGGCAAGGCCGAGCGTGCCGCTCAGCACATAGAGAACCTCATCCGCACCGAAGATCGTACGGAAGGCTTCTGTGTGTTTGAAGCAGCCGCCGGGCTGCATGCCGAAGACGATCTGGTGGATGCTTTCCGTCGAGGCATAGATCCAGTCGTCGACGAGGCCGGCATTCTCCTCGCCCCAGAGGTGCCGCGTGACGCTGCCATAGGGGATGTGCGTGGGACGATCGAAGACGGGACGGGGAGACGGTTTGTAGCCCATCGGAAAACTCCTTGGTTTTGCGCGTCAGGCGCGCTTAGGGGATGTGCGCGAAGCGCACTATTTCGGGGATGGCGGCGCGTGCGTGCGCTCCAGCAGGCGTGCGGTGACGGCGCGCTTCATCTCGGGGTCGAGGTGCATGACGTTGAAGACCTCCGCCAGCCACATGCCCTCGACCGCCAGTCGCGTGATCGTCGCCTCGACCGGGTCGAGGCCGTCGTTCTCGACGGCCGCCTGGCAGCGGATGTTCTGCTGTCGCACGATTTCCAGAAGGTCGGGAAAATTCGAAAGCGCGGCGGTGATGCTGGCGCCCAGGCGGTCATACTGATCGCCGGTGCTTGTGGCCTCGCCGAGCGTCGCACGCACATAGGCGCGGGTGTAGCGGCCATGCGGGTCTTCGTCCTCGGTTTCGAGCCCGGAGAGACCGGTCTCGAACCGAAAGACGAAACGCTCGACCATCGCCCTTACCAGCGCATCCTTGCTGGCGAAGTGGTAGAGGATGCCGCCCTTGCTGAGGCCAGTTTGCTCCGCCACTTCGTCGAAGGTCAGGGAGGATACGCCCTTGCCGACGACGATCGCCTCGGCGGCGGTCAGGATGCGGTCACGTGCGGTTTCGCGTTTTGTCATGTCAGTACAACCCGGTGTTGAAGATGTCGCCCTGCTATAGCCGTGAACTTTCCTTGAGGCGACCGACGATCTCAGCCATCAGGGCAAGGTCTTCGCGCGAGTCGGCAAGCGTCGTCTTCGGTCTCGTGCCGTTGGTAAGGTGGTCATGGAACGCGCGCAGCTCGACTGCGAAGGGATCGGTGTAATCGGGGCCGAAGGTGCGCGTTTCGGTTTCGGTATCGGTGCTGTCGATCACTTCGAGTGACGTCGGCAGGTTGCGGATATAGGGCGTGTCGTAGCTGACGCGCAGTTGGCGGCGATCCGACAGCACCTCGATGCGCGCGTCGAAACGGGCGACGTTGTCGATCATCGCTTCGTAGATCGCGGTAAAGTGGCCGTAGTCGAAAAGCGCGACGATGGATTCGCCGTTGCATTTGTGATGGGCGGCAATCACCCGCTTCGGCAGGCCGATCAGTTCGCGCATCGCCGAAAGGCTGTGCGACGATAGCCCGGTCAGCACCTGATAGGCCCGCATCAGATCGGCAGGCGCATCCTCACCGACCACCTGTTTCAGGAGTGCCGTCGTCTCAGCCCGGGATTTGGCAAGGAACGCCTGATCGAGATCCGAGGGATAGAAGATGTTGCGCGTCTGGCGAATGAAGAACGGGCCTTCGCAGATGATGTCGCGGACGCGGACGTAACGCACGTCGCCCTGCGCCGGCATCATCGCCTTGGCCCGCAGGAAGCTTGGTGAGTAGCGCCGCATATAGGCGACGAAGAGCAGCCGGTCGGCCTCCTCGGCCAGCGGCGCGACGGCATCGATCTCGCCGAGCGTGAGGCAGGCGGGCTTTTCCAGGAAGACGTGTTTTTTCGCCTTCAGCGCCATCTGCAGATAGAAGCTGTGGGTCTGATCGGGCGTCAGGATAAAGACCGCGTCGATATCCGGCGAAGAGACGAGCGCCTCCGCGGTTTCGAACTTCTTCGCAACCGGATAGCGCTCCGAGCAATAGGCCGTCAGGCTCGGCGAGACGTCATAGACGCCGGCGATTTCGAACAGATGGCGATGATCGGCGAGAATCGGCAGATGCATGAGCTGGCTGACCTCGCCAAGCCCGATCAAACCAACACGAACGACACCCATGGAAGTACCCTTTCCGCCTCGTAGAGAGGCCATTTCAACCCTTCACCGCGCCCGCCGTCAGGCCGGAGACGATGTGTTTCTGGAAAATCAGCGCAAGAACGATGAGCGGCACCGTGACGATGGTCGAAGCGGCCATGATCGCCCCATAGGGGAATTCGTAGCGGCTCGATCCGGAGATGAGCGCGATCGCCACCGGCACCGTGCGGTTCTCGTCGGTCAGAATGAAGGTCAGCGCGAACATGAACTCGTTCCACGACGCGATGAAGGCGAGCAGCCCGGTCGAGATCAGCGCCGGCCTCATCATCGGCAGGAAGATGCAGCGCACGATGCGCAGCGGCGAGCAACCGTCCATGATCGCCGCCTCCTCGATCTGCTTCGGCAGGTCGCGCATGAAGGTCGTCAGCACCCAGATGTTGAAGGGCAGCGTGAAGATCATATAGGCGAAGATCAAGGACCCGATCGTGTTGTAGAGCCCGAGCCAGCGGATCATTTCGAAGAGGCCGGAGAGCAGTGCGATCTGCGGGAACATCGAGACGCCGAGCACCAGAAGCATGATCGGCGAGCGGCCGCGGAAATCGATGCGGCCGAGCGCGTAGGCCGCCCCGACCGCGAGCAGCAGCGACAGCGCCACGACCGAAAAGGCAACGATCAGCGAATTCAACAGCGAGCGCAGGAAGACACCGTCCGAAAGGATCGCAGCGTAATTGTTGAACTTCAGGTCCGGAAAGAAGGTCACGTCGAAGATCGCCTGGCCCGATTTCAGCGACGACGCGATCATCCAGTAGAAGGGAAACAGCGTGTAGAGCGCCACGATACAAAAGAGGGAGTAGATCGCGATCCTGTGCAGCTGCTTGCCGGTGTTGCTCCTGACCATGTCACACTCCCATGAGGCGGCGATTGAGACGAAACACCGTGACGTAGATGGCGGTCACCAGCGCAATCATCAGGAAGACGGCGGTGCTTGCGGCCGAGCCGACGCCCATGTCCTGGAAATTGACCAGCACCTCACGGGCATAGATCGAGACGGTCTTGGTGTCGTCGCTGTTGGAGGACAGTACGAAGCTGAGGTCGAACATGCGCAGGGCATCGAGCAGGCGGAAGAGCACGGCGACCGCGATGCTCGGCGCCAACAGCGGCAGGGTGAGCGAGGTGAACTGCTTCCATGCCGGCACGCCATCGATCGAGGCTGCCTCGTAGATGCCGCGGGGAAGCATCGACAGACCCGCCAGGATCAGGAGCACCATGAAGGGCGTCGTTATCCAGACGTCGACCGCGATGATCACAGGCATGACCAGCGCCGAGTTGGCGGTCCAGGCAACGCCGGTGTCGATCAAACCCGCCATCTTCAGCACATGGTTCACGATGCCGAACTGGTCATGCAACATCCATTGCCACATGCGGGCGCTGACGACGACCGGGATCGACCAGGGGATGAGGATGATCGCCCGCATCATGCCGCGCCCGGCAATGTGCGAATTGAGAAGCAGCGCGATCGTCAGGCCGAGCACCGTCTCGATCGAGACCGAGATGACGGTGAAGTAGAGCGTGTTGCGGACCGACTGCCACCACAGCGGATCCTCAAACAGCGCCCGGTAATTGTCGAAACCGACATAGCCGTAGAAGTCCGGCTCGGTCAAAAGCGCATCGGTGAAGGAAAACAGGAACGTGCGGCCGAGCGGCCAGAGCGCCACGCCGGTCAGGACCAGAAGGCTTGGGGCGAGAAAGAGCCAGGCGGTGCGAACGCGCGCCTGTCGCAATCCTGTCGATCTTGTACCAGCCATCATCGCCTCACACCCCAGCAGCCGTGAGTGCCGCGTCGTCGGCGCCGAAGATGTGTGCCTTCGACGTCAGCCAGCCGACGGAGATGTCGGCATTCGGCGCGAGATCGGGCCTGCCCTGCACCTTAAGCACAAGCGACTGCCCATTGCCGAGACGCGCATGCACGAGTGCCTCGCCGCCCAGCGGCTCGACAAGCTGCACTGTTGCCGGCAAGCGAATATCGCCACCGTCCAGCATCAAGTCTTCCGGCCGGATGCCGACGCTCACCTTTCCTTCGTAGGCGTAGCGTCCGAGGCCATGTGCGACATTAAGCACGTCGAGGCGGCTCGTTCCCCCGCCATTGACCAGGGCGCCCGGCAAGAAGTTCATGCGCGGGGCACCGATGAAGCCGGCGACGAACTTGTTGGCCGGCCGCTCATAAAGTTCCATCGGCGTGCCGACCTGCGAGATATGGCCGTCTTTCAAGACGACGATCCGATCGGCAAGCGTCATCGCTTCCAACTGGTCGTGTGTCACATAGACGGTGGTGGCTTTGAGCTCGCGATGGATGCGGGCGATCTCAACGCGCATCTCCATACGCAGATCGGCATCGAGGTTTGAGAGTGGCTCGTCGAACAGGAAAAGCTTCTGCGAGCGCACCAGCGCCCTGCCGATGGCGACGCGCTGCTGCTGGCCGCCGGAAAGCTGCGCCGGACGCCGCTCCAGCAGGTGCTCGATCTTCAGGAACCGGGCGACCTTTGCCACCCGCTCCTTGATCTCGCCGGCGGCAAGCCGTGCTGTCTCCAGCGCGAAGCCGAGATTGCGCTCGACGTTCATGTGCGGATAGAGCGCGTAGGACTGGAACACCATGGCAATGCCGCGGCGCGCCGGTGGCGTCTCGTTCATGCGTTCCCCGCCGATCTGCAGCTCGCCGTCGGAGATCTCCTCGAGCCCCGCGATCATCCGCAGCAGCGTCGACTTTCCGCAGCCGGACGGGCCGACGAAAACGACGAACTCGCCCTCTCCGACCGTAAGGTTGACCTTGTCGATTACGGTCAGCGCGCCGAAGCGTTTGACGACATTGGTAAGAGCAATTCCACTCATGGGCGCACCGTTCGGTTGGCAGATCTTTTTGCTAGTGCTGCGACGCCGATGGCACAGGCCGCATCACCCAGGAGGCTTGGGACGATCGGCATGTCGCGTGCTCCCTCGGCCCAAATGAAAGGCCGCGTCAGCGCCGCAAGCCGCGCGTTGACCGCCGGATCGCCGCCGATCCCGCCGCCGAGAATGAGTATCGTCGGGTCGAGCGTGTTGACGAGCTGACCAAGATAGGAGGCAAGCGACGAAAGCGCGTCGGCCACCATGCGAGCGGCCCGCGGGTCGCTGGCCTCCGCTTCGAAAAGTTGCAGAGCGCTTGCGTCCGCACGGCCGATCATTCGGCTGTAGCGCTCGCCCAACGCCTTGCCGCTTGCAAAAAGCTCAAGGTTGTGGCGGACCTCCTGGTCCTGGCTTTCCCCGGCAAAGACAACGAGATCGCTGCCGGAAAAATGGATCGCAAAACCACGGGCGCCGGCATAGGGCGTTCCGCCGATGACCAGCGAATGCGAGAGCCCGGTCGAAATCGTCACATAGACGAAGGGGTCGGCATCCGCACCGGCGCCGATCCAACCCTCGGCGAAGGCCGCGGCGCGCACGTCGCTGTCAATGTGCAGCGGCCCGAACGCGCCGAGGCGCCCGTGATAGTCGAGACCGCGCCAGTCGAAATTCCAGGCGGAGGCCGGCTCGCCGCTGCCTGTGACCAGCTCCGGCAGGCAGACGCCGAGACCGATTGCCTCGACGCCAAGCTCTTCGCCTTTGCGGCAAATGCTTTCCGCGAGCGATGCCACCAGGTCCAGCACGGCGGCACCGCCCTCCTGGCAGGGGGTCGGCTCGGTGCGCTCGGCGATCACGGCACCGTCGCCGAGACGAACAAGGCATGCCTTGGTCTTCGTTCCCCCGACATCGATTCCGATGGCGTGCAGGCTCATCAGCGCGCTCCCCACTCACCGGCTGCATCGGCATCGGCGTAGAGTTCGGCGCTCCGGCATTCGATCGCGATCGTGGCGGGCCAGCTCGGATCATAGGCGCCCGCACGCGTCAGGCGATAGAAAGCATGTCGCTTGCCTTCGCCCCAGACGACCATCGCCACCGCTCTCGATTGCTCGGCGATCGAGCCGACGCCGATGGTCACGCCATGCGAGGGGACGTCGTCGATGCCCGTAAAATCCGGGAACGTCGCGAGATTGTCTCGCCGCGTCTGTTCGGCAAGAGCAACGATGCGCGTGCGGCTGTCGCGGGCAGAGCCCGGCGGATTGAAGGCGATGTGGCCATCGCCGGCGCCAGAGGCGAGCAGGAAGAGATCGATGCCGCCGGCGGCAGCGATGCGCTCATCGTAGCCACCAGGCGCGTCGATGTCAGGCATCCAGAAGTTTTCATCCGGAATGTGAAAGTTGGCCGGCAGCGCCGCATTGATGCGGCCGACGATTTCGCGCTCGCCGAAGCCCCGGCAGGAATAGTGGGCGGCGGCCGGTGGCGGGGAGAAACCGCCACCTTCGGCGGGACGCAGATATTCGTCCATCATGACGATGATCAGCCGGGAACAATCAACAGGCTCTTTTGCCAGAAGACGACCGAGGGCCTGATAGACCGGCAGAGGGCTACGCCCCCCTGGGCAGCCAAGAACATAGTTTCGTCCTTCAGCGCCTGCCGTACGGACCCCGGTAATGATCCGTGCCGCAAGGCGTTCGCCGATGGCGTCAGGCGTGGCGTGGATCTCGACCTTCATGCGCCGGCCCCATTCAGGAGCCGCGAGACGAAGTCAAAATTGCGCCTTGCGATCGTTTCCGGCGTATCGGGATGGTTCAGCGCCAGATCCTGCTCGACGACCAATGGGCCGTCGTAACCGGTCTCACGCAAAGCCGAAACGAACGCGGCGATGTCGACCACGCCGCGATCGAGATCGGTCATGATGCCCTCTTCGAAGGCGCGATCCGAGTGAATGCCCTCGGAGAGCACCCGTTCGCGGAAAGCACCGTCGACATTCTTCAAATGAACGGAGTTGACGCGATCACGATGGCGCCGGAAGAAGGCGATCGGGTCGGCCTTCCAATAGGCATGGTGGCCGGTATCGAGGCAGAGGCCGACGAGATCGGGGTCGGTATCGGCGAGCAGCCGCTCGATCTGGCCCTCGAGCTCGACGCAAGTGCCGACATGCGGATGGAAGCTGAACTGCAGCCCGTGGCTGCGGGCAATGGCGGCGGATTGGTTCGTCTGATCGACAACGGCGCGCCAGCCGGCCTCGTCAACCACACCCATACGGTCCTTCGGGTAGAACTCCGACTCGTCCATCAGGATGAAGTGCGTGCCGCCGGCCGCCGCGAGCAGCTTGCAGATCGCTTGTGTCTTTTCCTCGAGCAACGGCCACGACGCGGCATCGGCAAGCGTGTGCACATGAGCCGCCGCGACGACCGTGAGATCGCGACTTGCGAGTTCGGACGAAAGCACCGCGACGTCGGTCGAAAAGTAGCCATAGGGGCCGAGCTCGGTATGGCGATATCCGGCCCCACGAATGCGGTCGAGATAGTCCGTCCAGGCAAGGTCATTCCCCTGAGGCCAATAGATGCCCCAGCAGCACGGTGCGATCGCAATATTCACGTTGGTTTCCTCGATCGAATGTTGGCAGGCCCGCCTTGGCGGGCCTGTGTAAGTTACGACTTACCAGCCACGCGCCTTCAGGCGTTCCAGGTCGCTGCCGACCTTGGTCAGCGCGTCCTCGGCACTTTCCTTGCCGCTCAGTACGTTGTGCACGCCGTTGAAGATCCGCTGCGAAACGCGATTGTAGGAGGCGCCCGTCACCTGCGAGGGACGCGAGGCGCTTTCGGCATAGGCCTTTTCGGCGAAGGCCAAGGACGGATTAGCGGCGAGAATGTCCTTGTCCTCGTAGAGCGCCTTCAGGGTCGGGCTATAGGCCTGCAGCGCCCGGCGCTTCTGCTCCTTCGCGCCCGTCAGGTAGCGCACCAGGCTGACCGCGGCGTCGACGTCGTCGGCATATTTCGAGACGCCGAGAAGACCCGCGCCATAGCAGCCACTCGATTTTTGCCCTTCCGCACCCACCGGCAGCGCCATGACGCCGATTTTGCCACGGAGCGAGGAGTCCTGCGCCTGGGTGGTTCCCCAGACATAGCTCCAGTTGCGATGGAAGACGGAGTTACCGGCTTCAAAGACACCGCGCGAACCCTCTTCGTCGTAGTTCAGAACGCCTTCGGGACTGATGGTGTTGATCCAGGAATGGGCAAGATCGAGCGCCTTGACGGCTTCCGGATTGTTAGCAGTGATCGTGCCATCGGGCGCGATGAAATTGCCGCCGCCGAAGGAGGCGACCCATTCGAGCGCGTCGCAGGTCAGGCCCTCATAGGCACGTCCCTGCCAGACATAGCCCCACATATCAGGGCTTCCGGCTGCGCGCTCCTTGCCCTGGATAAACTTCGCCGTTTCGGTCAGCTCCTGCCAGGTTTTCGGCTCGGCTTTGCCGTATTTTTCGAGCAGGTCCTTGCGATAGAACATCAGGCCGGCATCGACGAACCAGGGCATGGCCAGCAGCTGGCCGTTGATGGTCGCGTCCGCGAGCGAGGATTCGAAGTGGGCCGAGACTTCCTCGGCCGGCACCTTTTCGCGCAGGTCGACCAGATGCGGCGCCAGTGTCCCGACCCAGATATTGTCGAGCGTCAGCACGTCGACGTCACCGGACTTGCCGGCGAGCAGCTGCTGGTAGAGCGGCAGCGCCTCTCCCCAGTTGGCCGGCATCTTGTTGATCTTGACGGTGTTGCCGGTTTCCTTTGCCCAGGCCTCGGAGGCCGACTGGCAAAGCTCGAGCTCGGCACCTGCCGAGCTGCAGAAAATCGACACTTCCGCCGCAGCTGCGGGCATAGCGGCAAAAACCACACCGGCCATGGCGGCCGCCTTGAAGCACTTCATCCAACGCATTCTCGTCTCCTCCCCAGAAAACGCTTGTTGCGATCAGCGATGATCAAACTACTATACCGTCCAGACGGTACAGTAAAGTGAAAATTCGCGGAACTGCGGTGCCATCGGAGACCTGACCATGTCCGGCCGGTTTCGAGGGATGGCGCCCGCATTTCAGACGCAGGTGGCCGGGGAGGATTGTTGTGGAGACGACCGTCATGTCGACGAGCGATTGGAAAGCAGGCACTCAAACGGACGCAGCGCAAAAGCGCCCGTGCGACATGAGGGAGCTGAAGGGAATGTTCGCGTCGAGAGCGCTCAAGCTTCCAAAGCAACTCGAGCAGATAGCTCTGATAGCGCTGGCAAAGTCGTAGCTCATCGCCTTCGGCAGCGCCCGTTCGATCGCGCGCGCCTGTTCCGTTTCGCCGACGACGGTCGCCCGCTTTGCGACCGTCATCGGCTTCAACGACTTCCGTGACCTGAAGGCGTTCTTTCAACAGCACCTGCGAAACGCGCGGATGGTATCGTCCTCCCAATAGAGGACGCCAACGCGCCGACGCTCAGGCCGCCTGCTGCGGCAGCGGCCCGACATAGAGCGAACGCGGCCGGATAAGGCGACCTTCCAGCGCCTGTTCGCGTGCGTGGGCGATCCAGCCGACGGTTCGGCCGATCGCGAACACGCCGGTGAAGGCTTCGCGCGGGAAGTTCAGCGCGTCGAGCAGCAGGGCCGTGTAGAACTCCACATTGACGTCGAGCGGACGGTCGGGCTTGCGCTTCTTCAGCATGGCGAGCGCCGATTGCTCGACCGCTTCGGCCAATTGAATGCGATCGCGGTTTGCCTGGTCGGCGACGACCAGTTGCTTCAGTGCGCCTTTCAGCGCGTCGGCGCGGGGATCACGGACACGATAGACGCGGTGGCCAAAGCCCATCAGCCGTTCGCCGTGATCGAGCGCTTCAGCAAGCCAGGTTTCCGCATTCTGCGGTGACCCGATCGCATCCAGCATGTCCAGCACCGGTCCGGGCGCGCCGCCATGAAGCGGCCCCTTGAGCGCGCTGATCGCGGCAAGTACCGAGGACGTGAGACCGGCTTTGGTGGAGGCGACCACGCGCGACGCAAAGGTCGAGGCATTGAGACCGTGATCCGAAATCGTCACCAGATAGGCGTCGAGGGCCGTCACCTCTTCCTGGCTTGGCACCTTTGCGCCGAGCATTGCCAGAATATCGGCAGAATGGGAAAGCGCCGGCGTCGGCGCGACTGGGCTCTCGCCCTTCTTCATGCGCAGCGCAGCCGGCAGGAAGACAGCGGGGGCGGCCAGCAAGTGCAGAGCCGTATCGAGATCCTCTCCATCCGGAAGCCGGGCGATCAGCGCACGCATGATGTCGACCGGCGGCAGTGCCAGCAACGCGTCGTCGATCGCGGGGACGTGAGCGAAAACCTCCACTCGCTTTTGCCCGAGGCGCTTCGCCAGCTCGACCCGATCCGGCGTCGGCCCAAGCAACCCCTCGAACAACAGGGCGACGACATCCTCGTAGCGTACGTAATCCACCAGACGATCGAGCGAAACGCCGCGAATGATCAACTGGCCAGCCTCGCCGTTGACATGGGAGAGCTGCGTTTCGGCGGCAACGACATCTTCAAGTCCGTTCTTCATCATCATGTTTCTCCTTTGCGGGAGAAATGATCCGACCTGGTTCTATTGACGTCAATCTTGATGTAATTGATCAATATGAAAACGCTCTGGATCACCGCCGAAGAGGCGCTTGCCCGCCTCGGCAGCAAGCGGCAAACGCTCTATGCCAATGTCAGCCGCGGGCGCATCCGCGCAAAGCCCGACCCGTCCGATCCGCGGCGCAGCCTCTACCAGTCCGATGACGTCAACCGTCTGGCCGAACGCCATGCCGGGCGACGCCAAGCCGCCGTCGTCGCGGCCGAGGCGATCCGTTGGGGAGAGCCGGTGCTCACCACGACGATTTCGAGCATTGCCGGCGGCAAGCTGTTTTATCGCGGGCATGACGCGATCGCGCTCTCTGAAAAGGCATCGCTGGAAGAGACCGCCGCATTCCTTTGGCAAAGCCCTGAGATCATTGCCATTCCCGCCGGTGAAGCTGCCGCCGGCCGGACCCGGCTCGCCACCACATTTGCGCTTCTTGCCGGGCGGATCGACACTGATCTGCCGGCGCTCGGCCGCCGGCCCTTGATCCTCAAGTCGGAGGCCGCCCTTGTGCTGGCAACGGTGGCGGCGGGCCTAGCGCCATCACGTGAGCCTTTGCCGCTGCACGAAAGGCTCGCTGTGGGGTGGGCGAGGCCTGAGGCAGCAGATCCGATCCGCCGATGTCTGGTACTAGCCGCCGAACACGAGCTCAACGTTTCGGCCTTTGCGGCCCGCGTCACCGCCTCTTCGGGCGCTGCCCTATCCGCCGCCACGCTTTCGGGGCTTGCGACACTCACCGGACCGAGACACGGCGGCGCCTGGCTGAGCGTCACGCGACTGGCCGAGCAGGCAGCCTCGGCAGGCGTCCGCGAAGCAATCCGCGACATGCTCTCTTCGGACGGTGTCGTCAGGGCCTTCGGGCACCGGCTCTATCCGGCCGGCGACCCACGCGCCAAGGCGATCATGGCAAGCTTCGACGTGCCGCCGCTCTACATCACGCTTGCCGAAGCCGGCGAGGAACTGCTCGGCGAACCGGCCAATCTCGACTTTTCCCTTGCGGCGCTCGCTGCCGCATTCGATCTCCCTGAGGATGCGCCCCTCGTCATTTTCGCGCTCGCGCGCACCGTCGGCTGGCTCGCCCACGCCATGGAACAGGTGGAGAGCGGCGAATTGATCCGGCCACGGGCGCATTACGCCGGATCTTAGTTCTCCGTCCGGCCCCTCGCCGTGGTGCGCCGAAAGAATATCGGATATTCGCACGCAGATGTACGATTATTAAATAATGTTAATGAAGCAATCATCAGGCGATTTCCGAGGAAATATTACACCTTATTAACATGACCGCCGCGCACGGAAGTATTACTTTGTTCTTGTGGCTGAATATTGCCGGCGACCGCCTCGGCCGTGACGCGACAATAGAAGACAGCCTTGTTTGGAAGCCTCCCAAGCTTCCTTGAATTCAAGGAGATGCAGATATGCGCTCGCTTCTCAAGACCACAACCATCGCAACCCTCACCCTCGTGCTGCTTGGCGGCGGGGCCTTTGCCGCCGACCACCACGACTTTGGTCGCGACAACGACCGGGGCGCCTACAACGGCGACTACTATCAGGGCATTTTCGGCCCGGATGACATGACGAGCCCGGCCGTGCCGATGGTGAGAGTCCACATGGCTTCCACACGGCTCGATCGTGTTCTTGGCGAGCTCAGGGCGGACAACCGCCAGATCAATGCCGACCGCGCCGATGGCAAGTTGACCGCTGCAAGCTACAACAGGCTTGAACGCGAGGACGCAACCGTGCGGGCCCAGGCGATGAAGACCGCTGCCGCTCACAACGGCATGCTGCCTGGTCAGTCCTATGCACGGCTTCAGGGCGAAGTTCGTCATCTCGACCGGGACATTGCCCGGATGGCCTGACCGTCAACTTGGCTCGCCCTCGGTGAGTCCATTTCCGGCGGCCGGCCCTGCCCGGTCGGCCACCGGTTCCCTCAACCAACCAATGCCTCGCACAAACCGGGACGACGGCACCTCGCTGCGGCAGAAGTCGTGCGGTCGCCAGCCATCGAAAGGAACAGGATCATGTCAACCATTCTCAAGGGGTACCGTGCTGCCGCCCTTCTCGGTGCGGCCGTGATCATCGCGCCTCTGTCCGTCGCAGCCTTTGCAACGAACAACGTCGCGGCCGCCGCCGCACCGGCACCGGCACTCGCCACGGCGCCGGGCTCTGCCGGTTCGTTCGCGCCGGTCGTGTCGGCCGACAAGCCCGCCGTCGTCACCATCACCACTGTGATCAAGGCGGAAAATGCCGGTAGCGACGCGGCGGCGCCCTCTGGCGGCGGATCGCCTTTCGACGAGCAGTTTCGCCAGTTCTTCCGCGAACAGGGCATTCCCATGCCGGATCAGGCACCGCAGCAACAGCAATCCCAGCGCGCAGAAGCCCTTGGTTCCGGCTTCGTCGTCAGCGCTGACGGCTATATCGTCACCAACAACCACGTCATCGACAAGGCGCAGCGCATCACCGTGACCCTCGATGACGGAAGCCAGGTGCCCGCCAAGCTCATCGGTGCCGACCCGAAGAATGACCTGGCTGTCATCAAGATCAAGCCGGCGGCGCCGCTTGCCACGGTTTCCTGGGGCGATTCCGACACGTTGCGGGTCGGGGACCAGGTGCTGGCGATCGGCAACCCGTTCGGCATCGGCACGACGGTGACATCCGGCATCGTCTCGGCACGTGGTCGGGATCTGCACAGCGGCCCCTATGACGACTTCATCCAGATCGATGCGCCGATCAATCACGGCAATTCCGGTGGCCCGCTGGTCGACGCCAAGGGCCAGGTGGTCGGCATCAACACGGCGATCTATTCGCCCAATGGCGGCAGCGTCGGGGTCGGCTTTGCCATTCCATCCGACCAGGCGCAAAAGGTCGTCGCCAAGCTGATGAAGGACGGTTCGATCGAACACGGCTTCATCGGCGTGCAGATCCAGCCGGTAACGGCCGATATCGCCGATGCCATCGGCCTCGGCAAGCCCCAGGGCGCGCTCGTCGCCGACGTCAACGGCGGAACGCCTGCCGCGAAGGCGGGCCTCAAGGCTGGCGACGTTATCACAGCCCTTGGCGGCAGCCCGGTCAAGTCACCGCGCGACCTGTCGCGCATGGTAGCCGACCTTTCACCCGGCACAGCACAGAACCTGAGTATCTGGAGAACCGGCAAGAGCAAGAATGTGTCGATCACCATCGGACGCAACACCGGCGATCAACAGTAACGGCCTGTCGGCCAAATCACACCCGACATCCTCCGCCTGCCCGGTCACACCACGACCGGGCAGGGCTTTCTGCCGATCGGCGCGGTCAGGCCGCGAGCGTTTCCATCCGGTTCTGCTCACGCCATGCGACGGGGCTTAAGCCGGTGACGCGGCGGAACTCGCGATTGAAGTTCGACTTCGTCTGGAAACCGGATTCGAGCATCGCCGCAGTGACGGTCATATCGGTCTCGCGCAGCAGCCGGCAGGCCTCGGCGATCCGGAAATCGTTGATGTATTGGGAGACATTCTTGCCCGCGAGCCTGTTGACCGCGGCGGATATCTGGCGAGCGGGCAGACGCGCGCGCCGCGCCAGTCGCGACAGAGTGAGGTTTTCATCGCGCGCCAGTTTCTGGCCGACGAGCAGATCATGGATATGGTCGAGAATTTCGCGGTCCTGCGACAGGTCGGGCGAAGCCTCTGCGACATCGGCGGTTGCTGCCGATTGCACCCGAGCCCGGTCGGCGACCAGCGCAGTCAGTCCGATGAAGAGCAAACCCAAAAGGTTCGCATTGCTGACCATGATGCCGATGTTCTCTCCCTTCGCCCATTCGAAATCGAGCACGATCGCGAGATCAAACAGCGCTGACAGACACAAAGAGACGGCGGCGATGATCAGGGCGCGGTGCGCAGCCTGAGCGCCTTCGAAACGCGCCTCGCCCAACGCATCGACGCCGGGGCGCGCCAGGTTCAGGAGGATCAGCGCGTATCCGACATATTGGGCGATCAGCAGCGCATCGATCGGTCCCTGCCTCAGCACCACCAGCGCCGCGATAACCAGGGGCGGAACTCCGTGTATCCACACTGCACCGAGGGACGCGCGATCATCACCGCCAATCAATCTGTGGAAGCTCGCCAGAACGAGAGGGGGTACCCAGCTTGCCAGGATCGGCAAGACGAAACGCAGTTGTTCGATCTCATAGCCCCAGCGCAGGCCGACGACCACGGACTGGAGGGCACAAAGGGCGACCAGTGCCAGGAACGGCCGGTTGCGCTCGACTGGATCGTCGCCGTGCAGCAGCAGCACGAGCAAAACCAGGAGCATCGCGGCAACGACGAAGGGCAGCGGCAGGAAGATCAAGGCAGGTCCTTTGGCGGGCAAATCACGCAGTCAGATCAGGCACGTCACGGGACCCATCTTCGCCCAGATCGCGATTCGGGACGACCTCAATCACGATCGAGGACGCCGAAAGGCCCGCCGAGCGCGACGATCGGCCGTCCTTTCAACACAGCGAGATGCCCATGCCCCTTCTTCAATTTGTCCCAGTCGCCTTCTTCGTTGCAAGCCTTGCCGCCTCCGCACAGGCAAGCGATGTCGGCGTGCGCGAAATCAAAATCCCTGCGCCCAAACGCGGTACCGAGCTCAACGTCACCGTCTGGTATCCAGCCAAGGCTGGAGGCGAGCCTGTCCTTGTCGGCGACAACCGGATCTTCAAAGGTACGTCCGCTTCGAAGAACGCCCCCTTTCGAGACGGGCGGTATCCGCTGGTGGTCGTGTCGCACGGGTCGGGTGGGCGCATCGACGCGGTGAGCTGGCTCGCGACGGAGCTCGCCGCAGCGGGCTTCATCGTTGCCGGCCCCAATCACCCCGGCTCCACCAGCGGAAATTCGCTGCCTGCCGAGACGCCGAAGCTGTGGCAACGCACGGAGGATCTTTCGGCCGTCATCGACATGTTCACCACCAGCGCCGAATGGAACGCCGCCATCGAAGCCGATCGGATCGGTGTGCTTGGCTTCTCGCTGGGGGGAGCGGCCGCGATGGAGATATCGGGGGCAAGAGCGGACCTCGAGGCCTATGCCCGGTACTGCGACAGCTACAAGAAATGGGATTGCGCCTGGTATACCGGCGGCAGGGGTTATGTCGACGACGCGCCCGTGACTGTCGATAAGGTCGATCTGCGAACGATCGACAAGGTGCGCTTCGAGCAGTCGAACCGCGATCCGCGCATCAAATCGGCGGTGCTGGTCGAACCGGGCCTTGCCCAGGCCTATACGCAGGAAAGCTTGAAGACGCTCGCGATCCCGATGCAATTCATCAACCTCGGGAGCAAGGAGACGATCCCGCTCGCCGTCGCGTCCGAACCGCTGGCGGCACAGACGCCGCAAGGTTCGTACGCCGCAATCGCCGGAGCGGACCATTTCAGCTTCCTGCCGGAGTGCAAGGAAGGTGCGGCCGAGTTGCTCAAGTCCTTCGGCGAAGTCGACCCGATCTGCAACGCTACCGAGCGGCCGCGTGCCGACATCCACGCCGACATCAGTAAGCTGACCCTCGAAGCCCTGAAGAAAACCCTGGCTGATCGATAACGTCTGCCGCACCGATTGCAGGGCGACGACCGCCGCCCTGCAATCGGGCAAATCAGAAGACAAGTGGAGGATCAAGTGGCGGAGCGCGCGGCGCCTACGGCTGGAGAAAATCCAGAAGCGCCGCGTTGAAGGCCGATGCCGACTCGACGTTGACGATATGCCGACCCGGCAACGACACATGCCGCCCGCGCTGCACGCGCGCTGCGATCGCTTCGAGGTCAGAAGGCGGACAGACCGGATCCGCGTCGCCGGAAATGGCGAGCAGTGGATTGGCGATCTCTGCGATGTCCCCGCGCAAGTCCGCACCCGCCAGGGCCGTGCAGCCGCCGATATAGCCATCGACCGAAGTGGCACCGAACCCCTCCAGTACGCGATCGACGGCTTTGGGATGGTTCGCCGCGAATTCAGCACTGAACCAACGCTCCGCCGTCGCCGCCCTCAAGGGCGAAAGGCCATCCGCCCTGACGCTGTCAATGCGGGCGGCCCAGCTTTCGGGCGTGCCGATCCGCGCCGCCGTGGCACAGACGACGATCCTGTCGAGACGCTTGCCGGCGTGAATGCCCAACCATTGTCCGGTCAGGCCGCCGATCGACAGGCCGCAGAAATGGGTGCGCTCGATCTCAAGCGCATCGAGCAGAGAGACCACATCGCTGCCGAGATCGGCGATCGTATAGGGCGGCGGCGGAGCCGAGGAGCGGCCGTGGCCACGACGATCGTAGCGCAGCACGCGGTAATGCGGCGACAGATCTGCGACCTGCGCATCCCACATCGTAAGGTCGGTGCCGAGCGAATTGCAGAAAAGCAGCCAGGGTGTATTGCCGCCTTGATCGCCGTCGATGCGATAGTGAAGCCGGTGCATTGGAAGGTCGAGATAAGCCATGAACAGGAACTCCGATGGAGAAAGCCGCCAGTCATGGCGGCTTCTAAGTTGCTGGCACCGCACCGCGTCTCTGGCGTCAGCGCGCTGCTGTAGGTAGATGCCCGACAGGGCGGGCTCAAGAGGGCGGCCGAAGCTCTCGCGATCCGGCCGCCATCGCCGTTCCCTAGGCCGTCGCCAACCGCGCGACCTCAACGCGGCGGGCGTTGCTGATCGCAAAGACAAGCATGGCGAGTGCCGAAATCGCCGCCGGAATGGCGAAGATCGCGAAATTCTGCTGCAGCGGAAATTCCTGCGCCAGGAGCACGCCGCCGAGTGTAGGGCCGACGATTGCGCCGATGCGGCCGACGCCCGAGGCCCACCCCAGCCCGGTGGAGCGAACGGAAAGATTATAGAGTTGGGCGACGCTGGCGTAGAGCAGGATCTGCGTGCCGATGGTCGTGGCGCCCGCGATAAACACCATCAGGAACAGAAGCGCCGGCGGCAGGCTGAAGCCGATGAGAGCGATCGAGAAGGCGGCTGCCACGAAAAAGCCGACCACCACCTTCGGCAGGCCGAAACGGTCGCCGAGCCAGCCACCGGCGATGGCGCCGACCATGCCGCCGAAATTGAGCGAGAACAGGCTGAGCAGGCTCGCCTTCTCGGCATAACCGGCCTCCTGCAGCACCTTTGGCAGCCAGGACGACAGCAGATAGACAAGCAGCAGGCAACAGAAGAAGGCAACCCAGAGCATGAGCGTGCGAAGCGTGCGCTGGTGGCGGAAGAGTTCCAGAACCGACGCCGAGGCGCCCTTCGTTTCGGAGAAGACCAGCCGGTCCGACGCGCCAAGTTTCGTGCTGGGATCGATCTTCGCATAGATCCGCTTGGCCTCTTCCTGCTTGCCCTGACGGATGAGGAAGCCGAGCGATTCCGGCAGCTTCCAGAGAATGACCGGCAAGAGGAGCAGCGGCACTGCGGCGATAAAGAACATCGGCTTCCAGCCATAGGACGGAATGAGGCCGATACCGAGACCGGCGGCGACCATGCCGCCGACCGAATAGCCGGAGAACATCAGCGCGACCAGAGTGCCGCGCAGGCGCTTCGGCGCATATTCGTTCATCAGCGCCACGGCATTCGGCATCAACCCACCGCAGCCGAGACCGGCAAAGAAGCGGAAGATCTTGAACTGCTCCGGCGAGCTGGCAAGGCCGGTCAAAAGGGTCGAGACGGTGAACAGCACGAAGCTGATGGCGATGCCCTTCTTGCGCCCAATCCGGTCGGCAAGCGGGCCGAAGATCAGCGCCCCGAACATCATGCCGAACAGCGCCCAGGCTTGTAGCGCACCGGCCTGGGGCTTGGTCAGGCCCCATTCCTTGATCAGCGTCGGCAGCACGGTGCCGGCGACGAAGACGTCGTAGCCGTCGACGATCAAAAGCAGCGCGGTCAGCGCCACCACCATCCACTGGAAGCGCCCGAGCGGGCTTCCGTCTATTGCCTCATTCACATCGATAGAGCGCATCATCTCCTCCCCAGGTCGTTGCGCGTTTCAGATAGGAGCCGTCAGCCGAGATCGCCGCCGGCGACCGGCAGCACGTTGCCGGTGATGTAAGAGGCCTCGTCCGAGGCCAGAAACAGAATGGGAGCCGCCTGCTCTTCGATGCTGCCGTAGCGTTTCATGAAGCTCGACTGCTTCACCTGCGCGACCACATCGCCCATCCAACCCTTCTCGGCGGCGCTGTCGCCTTCGGCATTGCGCGGGATGCGGCGCGGCGGCGCTTCGGTGCCGCCGGGCGCGGTGGCGACCACGCGGATGTTGTGGTCGGCAAGCTCCATCGCCAGCGACTGGGTGATGGCGTTGACGCCGCCCTTGGCCGCCGAATAGGGCACGCGGTGAATGCCGCGCGTGGCATTCGACGACACATTGACGATGGTGCCGCCGCCGCGGGCGAAAAGATGCGGCAGCACGGCGTGGCAGCAGTAGAGCGTCGGCATCAGCGAGCGGCGGATTTCCGCGTCGATCTGCGCCGGCTCGAACTCGGCAAAGGGCCGCATGCGGATCGCGCCGCCGACATTGTTGATCAGGATGTCGATGCCGCCGAATGTTTCCGCGGCAAAGTGCATGGCCGCGGCTGCTCCAGCGTGCGTTTCGAGATCCGCGACGAAAGCCGCCGCCCGATCACTGGCCGCCTCGGCAGCCACGTCGGCGACAAACTCGGCGCGATCGACGAACACCACCGTGCCGCCTTCGGCTACCGCCCGCAGCGCGACCGCGCGGCCGATCCCTTGCGCCGCGCCGGTGACGACGAGCACCTTGCCGGCAAAGCGACCGTCGAAGCGAGCCGCGCTCATGCCGCCTCCTTCGCCACAACGTTCGGCGTGAATTTTTCGTAGTGGAAGCTGTTGGGTTTCACGCCGGTGTCGTCGAGATGCTTGCGCACCGCATCGACCATCGGCGGCGGGCCGCAGAGATAGACATCGACATCACCGCCGTTCAGCAGGTCCCCCGGCATATGCTGGGTGACCCAGCCCTTGCGCGGATGACTGGAGGCGGCATCCGCAACGACCGTCGAGAAGGTGAAGTTGGGAAGCCGCTTCGTGTAGGCTTCGATGTGGTCGACCAGCACCAGATCGAGATCGCGGGTGACGCCGTAGATCAGATGCACCTTCTGGTAACGGTTCGTCTGGGCGAGTTGTTCGAGCATCGACAAGAACGGCGCGAGCCCGGTGCCGCCTGCGAGCAACAGCAACGGACGCTGGACCTCCCGCAGGTAGAAACTGCCGAGCGGACCTGTCAGTTCGAGTTTCGTGCCGACGTCGGCGCGCTCCAGCCACGTGCTCATGAGACCGCCCGGGATCTTCTTGATCAGGAAGCCGAGACGCGTCTCGCCCGGCGCTGAACTGAAGGAATAGGAACGGCTCTGGCCGCTGCCGGGCACGTCGATGTTGACGTATTGACCGGGCAGGAAGGCAGGAGCTGCGTCCGTGTCCAGTTCCAGCACGATCGCTGCATCGTTGTGCGGGATGATGCGTGCCACCGTGGCTGAGAACTTCTGCTGCCCGGTCTTGCAGGCGGCCGAGGTCGTCGGCACCGCAATCACGCAGTCGCTCGACGGCTTCATCTGGCAGGTCAGCACCAGTCCGCTCTCCGCCTCGTCCGAGGTCAGGGCATCGTCGATGAAATCGTCGCCGAGATCATAGGTGCCACTTTCGGCGCGGCATTTGCAGGTGCCGCAGACCCCGTCGGAACAGTCCATCGGCAGGTTGATCTTGTTGCGGAAGGCGGCGTCGAGCACCTTCTCGTCGTCCCGGCATTCGACGAAACGGGTCACCCCGTCCTCGAAATTCAAAGCGATCCTGTAGCTGACCATGGTTGTTCCTCCCATTCCTGTCCTGTCTGGCCTGTCCTGTCAGGCGCGGTCATCAGATGTGGTAGACGTCGATGACCTGGCGGATGTAGTCGTTCTTCAGCACGATCTTCTTGTGCGAGATCACCAGACCATCGCCGCTCTTTCGCAGCGTGACGAACATGGTGCCGAAGAAATGGTCGGTGACCTTGTAGCGGTGGTTGAGCGTGTGGAAGTTGTAGCGGACGTCCACTTCCTCGCCGCGATCGGCCACAAGCTCGACATTGCTGACGTTGTGGCTGGTGCGCGGCTCCGGCGTGGAGGCGCCCGAGCGTTCGGTCTTGATGCGGAAGACGCGATCTTCGAGGCCGTCGCGGCTTGGATAATAGATCAGCGAGATCTGCGATTGTGGATCCTCGGTCAGCTGATCGTCGTCGTCCCAGGCCGGCATCCAGTAGGTGACGTCGGGCGCATAGCACGTCAGCCATTCGTCCCATTGCCGGTCGTCGAGCAGGCGCGCTTCACGGTAGAGGAAGGCGCAGGCGGCTTCATAGGAGATGCTCATGCGACCGCTCCTTGTCTTTCGGAGGCAAGGGCTGCGCGCATCACCTTCGCCCAATATTCGTGCTGGCGGACGAACAGGCCCTCATCCTCGCTGCGCTCGCCCGAGAGCAACGGCTGAAGCCCCATGCGTTTGGCGTTCTCATCAGGACCGTCGATCCAGAGCGGCGCGCCGCGCGAAAGATCGTTCCAGAGCGCGGTGATGCCGGCATAGCCCTGTTGGCAGGCGCGGAATTCCTCAAGGTCGTCGGCCGTGCCCATGCCGGACACGTTGAAGAAATCCTCGTACTGGCGGATGCGCAGCGTCCGGTCTGCGGCGCTTTCGCCCTTGGGCGCAAAGCAGAAGATGCTGATCTCGGTCTTGTCGACGCTGATCGGGCGGGTGACGCGGATCTGGGTGCTGAACTGGTCCATCAGGAACACGTTCGGATAGAGGCAGAGGTTGCGGGTCTGGTTGACGATGAAATCCGCCTTCACCTCGCCGACACGCGCCTTGATCTCCTCGCGGGCGTGGAAGACCGGCCGGACCTCGGGGTTCATGGTGGTGGTCCAGAGCAGGATATGGCCATTGTCGAAACCGTAGACGCCGGCAATCGAGCGGCTCCAGCTCGAGGCGTCGACCGCCTTGGTGCCCTCCTCGTGGCGACGGCCCATGGTGGCCGAATAGTTCCAGTGGACGGAGCTGACATGATAACCGTCGCAGCCGTTCTCCATCTGCAGCTTCCAATTGCCGTCATAGATGTAGGAGGAGTTGCCGCGCAGCACTTCGAGGCCATCGGGTGCCTGGTCGACGATCTGGTCGATGATGACCTTGGTTTCGCCGAGGTAGTCTTCGAGCGACGAGACATCCGGGTTCAGGCTGCCGAAGAGGAAGCCGCGATAGCTTTCGAAACGGGCGACACGCTTCAGGTCGTGCGAACCGTCCTTGGCAAATTGCGGCGGATATTGCGTGGTCTTCTCGTCCTTCACCTTCAGAAGCTTGCCGGTATTGGAAAAGGTCCAGCCGTGGAAGGGACAGGTGAAGCTGCCCTTGTTGCCGTGCTTGCGGCGGCAGAGCATGGCGCCGCGATGGGCGCAGGCGTTGATGACCGCGTGCAGTTCGCCCGTTTTGTCGCGGGTGACGACGACGGGCTGCCGGCCGATGGTGGTGGTGTAATAGTCGTTGTTCTCGGGGATCTGGCTCTCATGGGCGAGATAGACCCAGTTGCTCTCGAAGATGTGCTTCATCTCCAGTTCGAAGAGGTCCTCGTTGGTGAAGATGTCGCGGCGGCAGCGGAACGCGCCGGCCTCATGATCGTCCTCGACGGCGGTGGCGAGCAGGTCGTCGAGGGCTTGGGCTTTGTCGATAACTGCGGACATGGTTCTTCTCCCGCAAACGGCTGATCCGTGCTCGGCTCTAGCGATTGCAACAATGTCGGTGGCAAGGGGCGGCGGCTCGGTCGGCCGCCGCAACACTTATCAGGCGGCGGCGCGCTTGCGCTGCTCGTTGATCTGGTTGTCGAGACCATTCACCAATGAGGTCAGATGGATGTCGAATTCGATCTCTGCGAAGGGACCGGAAAGACCGTTCGCCTTGATGCTCGCCTCGTCGGTGCGCTCGGTGACATCGGGCACCAGGCCGTCACGGGTCGCATAGGCGAAATCGTCGTTGACCAGCGGGTCGCCGGCAATGTTGATCTGGGTGGTCAGCTTGCGATGGCCGTCGGCGCTGATGAAGAAGTGGATATGCGCCGGACGCTGACCGTGGCGGCCAAGCGCCGAAAGCAGCTGCTCGGTCGGGCTGCCCGGAGGCACGCCGTAGCCATGCGGCACGATGCTCCGAAACTTGTAACAGCCCTTGGCGTCGGTGACGATCGTGCGGCGCATGTTGAACGGCGCCTGCACGCCGGTCGGGTCGAAATGCGAGTAGAAGCCGCGGGTGTCGCAGTGCCAGACCTCGACGGTCGCGCCTTTCAGCGGCTGGCCGTCGGCGTCATAGACGGTGCCGTGCATGATGAGCGGCTGGCCGTTGGTGTCGCGGCCGTCGTCGAGACGGGCAAAACCTTCCGAGGACGGCGCGCCGGCGACATAGAGCGGGCCTTCGATGGTGCGCGGCGTCGGGTTCTTGATGCCAAGTTCTTCGTCGATCGCGTCGAGGCGTTCGTCGAGGAAGTGGTCGAGGCCAAGGCCGGGCGAGATCAGGCCGGCCTGACCGCTCGCACCGATCTCGTTCACCCAGGCAATGCCGGTCCAGTATTCGTCGGGAGTGATGTCGAGGTCGTCGATCGCCTTGAACAGGTCCGACATCAGCCGGTGCACGATCTGTTTGACGCGCGGATTGCCGCCGTCCTTGTCGAGACCACTCAGGGTCTTCAGGAAAGCTTGCGTCTCCGGCTTGTCGAAAATCTTCACGCTCATGATAATTCCTCCACTTGGATAGATTGAAAGCTAAGCCGCCTGCCAACCTCCCGGCGGCGGCCGAACGAAATCTCAGGTGTCGTCCTCACGGATCGCCGAGGGATGACGCAGCAGCGGCGTCACCTGGATCTGCATGAATTTGAACAACGGCAGGCCCGAGAGGATCTCGTGCAGCTCGGCATTGTCCCTGACGTCGAAGACGCTGAAATTCGCGTACTGGCCGGCGATCCGCCAGATATGACGCCACTTGCCGCTCTGCTGCAGCGCTTGAGAATAGGCCTTCTCGCGAGCGAGAATTTCGGCCGCCTCTTCGGCGGGCAGGTCATGAGGAAGGCGCACATCCATTCTTACGTGAAACAGCATCGCCATCTCCTCACTTCGCAACGCTGATGGTCTTGCGCAGCCCGTCGCGCGCGAAGAATTTCAGCCGGTCATCGTCGAGTTCAATCCCCAGACCTGGCCCATCCGGCACCGTCAGCTCGAAGTCGCTGTAGTCGAGCGGCGTCGCCAGGATTTCCTCGGTCAAAAGCAGTGGGCCGAAGAGTTCCGTGCCCCATTGCAGATTGGCGAAGGTCGAAAAGACATGGGCTGACGCCACCGTGCCGATGCCACCTTCGAGCATCGTGCCGCCATAAAGCTCGATGCCGGCGGCGTCGGCGATCGCGGCAACGCGCTGCGAGTTAAAAAGCCCGCCGCTCTGTTCGATCTTGACGGCAAAGACGTCGGCGCCCTTGGTCTTGGCAATCTCGAAGGCCGATTCAGGTCCGGTCAACGACTCGTCCGCCATCAGTGCCACCGGGAAGCGGCGGACCAGACGGCCGAGCGCTGCGGTCGAGGCGACCGGCTGTTCGACCAGTTCGCAACCGGCGTCCGCGAGCGCCGCCATGCCATAGGCCGCCTCGAATTCGCTCCAGGCCATGTTGACGTCGACGCGCACAGCACCTCGGTCGCCGAGCGCCTTTTTGATCGCCGCCACATGGGCGATGTCGTCCTTCAGCGGCCTGGCGCCGATCTTCAGCTTGAAGATCCGATGACGGCGAAGGTCGAGCATTCTCTCTGCTTCGGCAATATCCTTGGCGGTATCGCCCGAAGCGAGCGTCCAGGCGACCGGCAGGCGTCTGCGCAGCGCACCTCCGAGCAGTTCGCCGACCGACAGGCCATGACGTTTGCCGTGTGCGTCGAGCAGTGCCGTCTCCACGGCACACTTGGCGAAGCGGTTTTCCTTCACCGCCTTGCCGATGCGCGCCATCAGCGCCTTCACGCGGGTCGCGTCCTCACCGAGCATAGCCGGCGCGAAATAGGTATCGATCGCAAGCTTCATGCTTTCCGGGCTCTCGCCACCATAGGCCAGCCCGCCGATCGTCGTGCCTTCGCCGATGCCGACCGTGCCGTCGCTGCAATGGACTTTCACCAGCATCAGCGTCTGCCCGGTCATGGTCGCGACCGACAGCTTGTGCGGCCGGATGGTCGGCAGATCGACCAGCATCGTCTCGACCCGTTCGACGACGGGGGCCAAGGATACTGACGGGGCGATGGGTGCAAGGGTCGTGTTCATGGCTGAACTGTGCGCCGCGTCTTTGGCGGCGTCCAACACCAAATAGGTTCGCTACGATACCTTTATGGTATAGTATGACAGAATATCCACGGATACATGCGGTTACCGCACTGCAACATACCGCAATGGTAGGAAAATGAGAGCTTGAACATGGACCTGCGCCAGCTTCGCTACTTCGTCGCCGTCGCTCGCGAGCGCAATTTCACCCGTGCCGCCGAGCAACTGCACATCGCCCAGCCGCCGCTCAGCCGGCAGATCCAGCTTCTGGAGGAAGAGCTAGGCGTACCATTGATCATCCGTGCGAGCCGTCCCGTGCGGCTGACGGAGGCCGGGCGGCTCTTCTACGAACAGTCGCTGCAGGTTCTCGGCAGGGTCGAGCAGATGGTGGAGGCAACGCGCCGGATCGGACTGAACCAGAACAGGATATTCTCCATCGGCTTCGTCGCCTCCACGCTTTATGGCGGGCTGCCGACGCTGGTGCGCAAGCTGCGCCAGAACGCGCCCGAGCTCGACATCCGCCTGCTCGAAATGGTGTCTGTGCAGCAGATCGCGGCGCTGAAGGAGGGTCGCATCGATGTCGGCTTCGGTCGCCTTCACCACAGCGACCCCAATGTCGTCGGCATCCTGATGCGCGAGGAACGCCTCGCCATCGCGATACCGCAGGGCACGCCGCTTGCGGAAGAAGCATCCCCCCTTCCGCTGGAGGCGCTCGCCGGCCAGAAGCTGATCGTCTACCCGAAGGAACCACGTCCGAGCTATGCCGATCACGTGCTCAGCCTGCTCCACAGCAACGATGTGCGTCCGGCCGAGGTGCATGAGGTGCGCGAAATCCAGAGTGCGCTTGGCCTCGTCGCCTCGGAGGCCGGGCTCTGCGTCGTGCCCTCCTCGGCCCGTCAGGTGCGCTCGGACGTCCACTACCGCATGATCGAGGGCGAACGCGCGACCTCGCCGGTCATTCTCAATCACCGGGTCGGCGACAGCTCGCGCTATATCGAGCTGATCAAGGACCTGATCGTCGAGATGTATGCGGAGAACCCACCCTGGCTTGGCCTGGAGCACAATCTGCCGTTTCGGCCTTCGTTCGTTAAGTGACGAGATCGGGCACGCGCCCGCCCAGGACTTCGTCGCTGCAGACGTCCGCGCTCTTAGCCCAAACATCCCGCACGATCCGCCGAAGCAGGAGCGCCTCGGCCCACCGGTCCGTCGTATCGTTGCCGTCCCGATCCGTGATCGCATAGGGTCGGGGGCCGAGTTCGCAAGTCATGACCAGTTGCGCGTCTGCAGGGGCACGCGACCGCCAGCTGCGAAAGCCGTAGCCCCACCACCCCAGGAAAAGGTCGACCCAGGGCCGATGCTGCGGAAAGGAGATTTCGATCTGGATCTGCTGGCAGGAGCCGATGCGTCCGTGGAAGGCCCAGGCGTTATCGAGGATGCGCTGGATCTGCGCGTGGCTTTCCACCTCGACCGGCAGGGCGAACTCGCGGCCGACGAGATAGTGCGAGAGATCGGCAAGCAGCGGCAGGTCCGGCCGCCTGTCGAGCAGATCCAACGTGAACAAGAGGTCACTGGTGATCCGGTGGCGGTGGGTTTCGATATAGACGGGTACGCCGGCCTTCTCGGCGAGCCGCATCCAGCCGTCGAGAAGCGGCAGGCAATCGTCCACCCGACGCGGGCGGACATCCGCCTGCAGGTCGATATGGCTGACCGGAAACTCCGCGGCCAGTTCCAGTGTGAGCGTGAGGTCTTCAACAGTTCGAGGGAAACAGACGCCCTCGACCTTCAAGCCGGTCCCGCGGATCGCCTCGTTGAGGCGGAGAACGTCATGACGATTGGTATAATGCGCACTGACGCCGTCGAACCCGGCTTCGACGATATCAGCGATGTTTTCCTCAAGGCTGCGCTCCCGGCCATCCGGGTGCCGGCGCTCCATCGCCCAGAGCGACTGAAAGACAAGCAGTGTCTGCATCATGCCGCCCGCGCGCTCTTCAAGAGCGCCTTGAGGTTCACGCCGGGATCGGCAAGCGCGGCAGGATCCGGGCTGACGCCCGCGGCGATCAGCATCTCCGAAAGCTTGATATCCTTGGCGACACTATTGCCGGCTCCGAGACCCGCCGCCGCGACGAGACGCCCGGCATCGAGATAAAACTCCAGTTCGCCGCCGTCGAGTTGGCGAATTACGCTTTGATGTTCCGGCTGCGGCAGACCCGCCACCTGCAGGCCGAGGTCGTATTGATCGGTCCAGAACCAGGGGATGGAGGCGAAGGCCTCCTTGCCGCCGGCCATGTTGCGGGCGACGATTTCTGCCTGAGTGCGGGCATTGCGCCAGCTCTCAAACCGCATGTGCCCGCCGCCCGGCTGCGCCACCGCAGCGCAATCGCCCGCGGCGAAGATGTTCGGATCGCTGGTTCGCAGGCAGTTGTCCGTCAGGATGCCGTTTCCGATCGCGAGCCCCGTCATCTCGGCCAGCGCGGTGTCCGGAGACACGCCGATCGCGGCAACGACGATATCGGCCGGCACCGTCGTGCCATCGGCAAGAACAACGGCGTCGTCAGTGATTTCGCCGATGCCCTGCCCCAAGTGGAACGCGACGCCTTCTTCCTCATGCCGGGCATGGAGCCTGGCGGCAAAGCGCGGCGGCACCGCGCGCCCGAGCGGCTTCGGGGCCATTTCGATCACGCTGACGGCGAGGCCCTTGCCGCGCAGCACGGCGGCGAGTTCCATGCCGATCAGGCCGCCGCCGATAATGGCGACGCTTTTTCCCGTCTGGGCCCGGGAGAAGATGACCTCTGCGTCCGAAAAGGTGCGGAAATCGAGCGCGCGCTGCGAGCCCGGGCATGCCAACCGCCTCGGCCGGGCACCGGTCGCAAGCAGCAGCTTGTCGTAGGCGAGCGTCTGATCGTCGCTCAAGGCAACGGACCGGGCATCCGCATCAAGCTTCAGAGCCGATACACCCTGAAGATAGTCGATGCCGGCAGCCTGAAGCACCTCGGCACCGCAGATCGGCTTCATGTGGACTGTACCGTTGAGCGGTTTCGACAGCGGCGGCCGCTCGTAGGGCAAATGCGGCTCTGTACCGACCAGCGTAACACTGCCGGCAAAGCCCGCTTCGCGCAGTGCGAAAGCGGCGCGGGTACCGGCTTCGCCGGCGCCGATGATGACGATGCGGTCCATGGACTGGCTCCGTAGATCAGTAAGGTGGAACGGGAACAGGCGGAGAACCACGCCTCAACCTGTTCACCTCAAGAAAAAGGGTGGCCGGCGCAGGCAGGAGAAATGCGCCGGCCGGGGAGGATCAGTTGCGGGTCGCGTAGTCCGCCATGTTCTTCGGCGTGACGAGTTCGAACGGAACCCAGACATTCTTGTCGACGGCTTCGCCGCGCACGAGCGAGACGGCCGCGTCCACGGCGCTTGCCGATTGCCCCTTGGCGTTCTGGAACACGGTCGCGTCGAGGTCGCCGGCGGCCATGGCGGCAAGGCCATCCTGCGTCGCGTCGATACCGACGACGATCACGTCGTCCATCGAGACACCAGCGGCTTTGAGCGCCTGGATGGCACCGATCGCCATCTCGTCATTGTTGGCAAAGACCACGTCGATCGGCCGTCCCGCCGTGATCCAGTTCGTCGTCAGGTCCATCGCGTTGGTGCGTGTCCAGGCGGCTGACTGTTCGTCGGCGATGGTGGCGCCCTTGCAGTCGCCGGCGGCCAGCGTCTCCTTGAACGACGAGGTCCGGTCACGCGAGGCCTGGTGGGCGAGGTCGCCCATCAGGATATAGACCTGCGCGTCTCCGGCCTTGCCCTTTTCCTTCAGCAGCGAACAGGCGGCCTCCGCCCCCAGCCGGCCGGAGTCGGTTTCCTTCGAGCCGACATAGGCCTGTTTTGCCGGCAATTTGCCGAGGTTTTCCGGTTCGAGATTGAGGTAGACGAGCGGAATGCCGGCCTTCTCCGCCGCCTCGCTGATGCCTGGGGCAGCCGAAGTATCGGTCAGCGTCATGATGATCGCATCGACGCCGGCGGCGATGAAGTTGTTCACCTGGTTGAGCTGCTTGGAGATATCGGTCTGGGCGTCCTCGATCTGGACAGTGGCGCCGTTGACCTCCGTGACACGAGCGTTGATGCCCTCGCGCAGCAGCGTCTGGAAGTTGTTGTCAAAACTTTGCATCGAGACACCGATCGTCTCCGCCGAAGCAGCACTTCCCATCAAGGCGGCAAGCGCTGCCGCCAGGCACATGGATTTCATGATTTCCTCCCGAGGGGTGCCGGATCACCCGAGTGCATTCCGGGGGCCCGGCGGGCCCGGCCAATGCTGACGTGGCTGGCCTTAGCCGAGTGCCACGCGGACCTCGCCGTCGACGATCTCGGCGGGGTAGGTCTTGAGGTTCTCACAGGCCGGAAGCCTGATGGCTTCACCGGTGCGGTAGTCGAACGCGCCGGAATGCTTGGGACACTCCACCTCGTAGTCCATGACCAGCCCATCGGCGAGATGAATGGCCTCATGGGTGCAGAGGCCGGCGGTGCAATAGACACTGTCGTCTGGGCCGCGATAGATCGCATAGGTGCGGCCGGCATGGTCGAAGCGGATCGCGCCTTCCTGTTCGATGTCGTCCAGTTTGCAGGCTGGTACCCAGGTTATGACGTTGCTCATTCTGCTGCCTCCCCGATGGTGTTGCGCGCCTTGCGGGCTGCGAGTTTTTCCTTGCGCTTGCGGTAGCGCTCCTGCATGCGCGCCTCGCCCTCCTTGGAGCCGTCGTGCCAGGTGCCGAACCAGCGATCGAGCGGGATCAGGGCGTCGCCGTAGTTCACCTCGAAATACTTGTGGTGCAGGTAATGCGCATAGGCGTGGCTATCGACGAGGGTCTCTTCTCCGACCTCGACCTTGTCAAAGCCGACATGGCCGGGAATGGCGCCGAAGCCCGCATAGTGCAGCTGGTAGAGCATCAGGATCGGGTTGGACGGCAGGACCAGGTGGTAGAAGGCGGTACCGAAATAAAGCAAGTGTTCGACCGGATGCATCGACAGCGACGACCAGGGCGACGGGTTCACCGAATTGTGGTGGACCGAATGCACCCACTTGTAGAGCAGCGGCGTGTGGATGAGCCGGTGGATGCAGAAGAAGTGGAACTCGTGGATAACGGGGACCACGAGCGCGACAAGGGCAAGCGTCCAGGGGTTTTCCGCGAAGGTGAGCCAGGGCGCATAGCCGTTGGCGTAAGCCCAGAGCATGGCGACCTCGACGGCGGTCCAGATCGTCACGCCCGACAGGAACGTGCGCAGGACATTGTCGAGGTTCTGGCTCTCGAACCAGAAGGCCTTGCTCTTCTGCTCGGCCGGAAACTTGCCGTTATACTTGAAGCGGTTTTCCTGCCGCTTCAGCACGTAGAGGTGCAGTTCGAATGCGCCATAGAACAGGAAGACGCAGACGGTATTGACCACATAAAGCCAGGCGATCCAGCCGAAGCTCAAGCTCTGCATCGTCTCAACAGGTGGGATCACCCAGGCCCAATAGGCAACCGCCGAGGCGGCGAAGATCGCGTTCCACGGAAAGAAGTAGTGTGGCAGCCACTTGACGAGCGCCATCAGCTTCGGCGGAAAGGCAAACAGCGGCGCCGTCTCGATCGGCTCGTTCGGCGCCCAGTCGCCGCGCTTGTTGCGCGTCCCATATTTCAGATCATCCATGACGCTCTCCTCCCGGCGGAACGCGTGGGTTCCGCAAAATCACTGGCGAAGGAGAGCGCCTCTGGGCGCTGATTTTCGGCACTTGAAATGCCGGCCTCCTTGCTGATCAAAATCTAACAGGAGGTTCTCTGATAACCGAAGGCTTCCTTGATCAAATCAGATCAAAGGCTCTCGGCGGTGATGGTGATGAAGCGAATGGGTGCCTTGTCCGGCTCCATCTCGGAAAGGCCGATGCGTCGCAGCAGGAGATCAAGGGTACGGCGGGCCTGGGCCTCGGGCGCCTGGTCGAGAACGACATCCATGATGCCGTCGGCAAGCGCCTTGCGGGTATAGTCGGTCAGCTCGTGGCCGACGAAGAAGATCTCACGCCCGCGAGGATGCCGGCGAAGCACGTCGATCAACGCTGCGTTGGCGCCGCCGGCGTTATAGATGCCGGCCAAATCAGGATACATCTCGAGCGCCGATCGCAGCGCTTCGGCGCCGTAGTGCTCCTCGTCACGGGTAAAACCCAGCCATTCGAACCGGCGTTCTCCTGGGTGATCATGGAAGTAGTCCGAAAAGCCACTCAGACGGTCGCGATGGACCTGATAGATCGGGTGACAGAGCGCAACGACCGGGCCGGCGCGCGTCCCCATGCGGCCGATGTAGAGCGCAGCTGTCCGCCCTGCGGCGTAGTTGTCGATGCCGACGAATTCTCCCAGCTTGTCGGAAGACCTTGTCACGACATGGACAACTGGCACGCCACGCGCAACCACGGCCTCGACGGCGGCGCTGATCAAGGGATGGTTGGGTACGGCAAGAATCAATCCGGCGCGCGGCACGTCGGTTGATAAGATGCGCCTGGCGATCTCCTCCGGTTTCATCTCCTCGGTAAAGCTTCGATGGACGACCACGAGCGGATCGAGCGTCTCGGCGATCCGCTGGAACGCCTGCGACAGGCGGCGATAAAACGTCGTCTCCGGGCGCACCATCAGCACGTCGATGCGCAAAAGCCCGCGATGGGCATCGGGAAGCGTGCGCGGGTAGTTCAGGCTCCGCGCGGCAACGACCACTTTTTCGACCAGTTCCGGTCGAACGCCGCCGCGTCCGTTGAGCACGCGCTCGACCGTGGCGGTCCCGACGCCCGCCAACTCGGCGATATCGCGATAGTTCGGTTTGCTCACAAAGGTTTCCTAGGCACGGGCCGGCACGACAGGATCTTAGCGACTTAACATGGAACATGTCGTCTTCGACAGAGAGCTGACCGATGTTCGGCATCGACCTCGCCGCCGTCCAATCCCCACCTATATCAAGCCCGTATTCGGAACTGCACGAGGCATCCATGACCTACGAGTTGTATTACTGGGACGGCATCCAGGGCCGCGGCGAATTTGTGCGGCTGGCGCTCGAAGACGCCGGGGCTGACTATGTCGACGTCACGCGCGTGCCGGGCCGCGGCACCGGCGAAATGCTAAAGCTGATGGACAGCACCGATGAGGCGCACGTCCCCTTCGCTCCACCATTTCTAAGGGACGGCGACCAGATCGTTTCGCACGTGGCGAACATTCTCCTTTATCTCGGTCCCAAGCTCGGACTGGCGGCGAAGGACGAAGCGTCGCGCTGGTTCGCCAACGGCCTGCAGCTCACGATCACGGACTTCGTCGCCGAGGTGCACGACACCCACCATCCGATCGCAACGTCGAAATACTACGAGGAGCAGAAGGAGGAGGCGAAGGACCGGGCGTTCGAATTCGTCACCAACCGCATCCCGAAATTTCTCGGTTACTTCGAGCGCGTGCTCGCGCAAAACCCTGAGGGCAGCGGCCACGCGGTCGGCAGCGACACCACCTATGTCGACCTGTCGCTCTTCCAGGTAATCGAAGGGCTCCGCTATGCGTTTCCAAAAGCCATGCGTCACTATGAGCCGCAATACCCCGCGCTTCTGAAGCTGCATGGCTCCGTGAAAGCGCGGCCGAACATCGCCGCGTACCTCGCGTCTCCCCGACGGCTGGCATTCAACGAAAACGGCATCTTTCGCCGCTATCCCGAACTCGACATCGAGCCCTGAGCAACAGGGCCGCCGGCATCACGCAGCGGCGGCCCGCTGCTCACGCAGGAACTCGGAGACGCGCCTCAACCCTTCGCGCAGGATGCCTTCATTGTTGGCGTAGCCGATCCTGAAATAGCCCTCCATGTCCATGGCGCTCTCTCCGGTCAGCGCAAGCATTGCGTGAGCGGCAGCTTTGCCGTCTACAGCTCGGCCCAGGCCCATTCCTACATCAACGAAGGCGACACCGTTGTGCGCTTCGTCCGCAATGTCATTTCCTAGCCCATGGGGCGCCAGCCATCGGATTGATCAGACGTGGGCGGAGCCGTTGCGACGGCGGCTAAACCTACGCGATCGAATCCACCCGATCGGGGTAGAACGCCAGAAAATCCTTGATTCCGGCGACCGCCGGATGCGGGTTCTCGTAGGTCCAGACAGCATTGTTCGACCGCTCGCCGCCGGATGGGACGCTATAATAGGACGCCTCGCCCTTATACGGGCAGTGCGATGTATGATCCGTGCGCGCGAGCAAAGACATGTCGACATCCTTGCGCGGGATGTACTGCACCGGCGGATAGGACGCCTCTTGCAAAGTCAACGCATCGCGTGTGTCAGCAATCACGCGTCCGCCGACCTTGACGACGACGCGTCCCGGGTTTCGAGCTATGCTGATTGGATGATCAGGACCAGGGATCTTCATCGGTTTTTCGGGCATGGGCGATCACCTCTGAAACGTTGTCGTTCTCTAGATGGTAATCGAGTGACCGATTTCCAATCAGCAGGGCCAGGCCCCGATGCAGCCAGATATCGATGGCGTCAGCGACATTCTCGACGCTGGCGACTGTCAGTTTTTTTCCGCCGCAGTGCGGAGCGCTGCGTTCGGCTTCTCGCCGGCCTCGGTCGCCGGTTGGGTGCTTTCGTCGAGCAACCTGCGCACGGCCATCACGCCCTTGGCCGTATCTGACCAGCTGTGCCTCCAGACGAGCAGCCCAACGGAACAGATCGTGGCAACCATGAACATGACCGGGCCGAAAAACCAGACCGCCGCTGCGACGGTGAAATAATAGGAGCGGACGCCCTGGCTGAAGGAACGAAGGGCGGGATTGATCATCAGCGAAAGTGCGTGCGCCCACGCCGCGATATCGCGCACTTCCTCCCTCGATGGGCTGGCTCCTATCGCCGCAAGGCAGTAGTTGATCTGCCGCACCGCCCAGATGAAATCGGAAAGCCCGCGCAACAGGGTCGCCATGATGAGCAGCACTTTCATCTGGAACAGCCATAGCGGCTCGATGGGTGCGAACATCCCGATGATCCCGGCATTGAGCGTGGGTATCGGCTGCACGAAGAGCGCACCGCTGATGGCAACGATGACAATCAGGTTGGCCGAACCGAAGAACGAGGCCGAGTTGATCGTGTGACCGAGAATGGCGGCATCGCCGATGAAGTTCGTATCCCGCGTCAGGACCTCGCGCATCCAGGCTTTCCGGACGCTCACCATGTCGAGCATTAGGCTGTCCTTCCGGCGCGGCCAGCCGAGCGCCATCATCGGCTCCAACGCCGCCCAGGTCACCAGAAAAAAGACAATCGCAATCCAATCGAGCAACTGCACGGCTGACCTCCCACCATTACCCGCTCCTAATAGAGGCAGGTGAACGGGTCTCGTCAACGCGGCGCGAACGCCAACAGGTTCGAAGTGCGCCGCCCTTCGTACCCTCCGACGGACGCATGCGGAGCCGTCGTTGATCGACGGGTCGACCCCATCGCACGTCATCCGCTACTTCGAGCCTCGATCATAAGCAGCGACGGCGGCGCGACCTGCCAACGACCGAATTTTGCCCGTGCGTTTCTGCCTGGCGCGGCACAAGCGTGCGGACTTGTTCGATGACCCGCCCTTTCCTGTCGACCACGCGCACCTTGAGCGATTGACAACGCCTGTATCCTGGATACAATTTGCCTCGATCTTGGGAGGGATCGATGAACCAATCCTTTGAATGGCGAAGCCAGTCACGCCTTCTCGACGAAGTGGCCCAGGCCCTTCGCGAACGCATCTATGCCGGGGTCTATGCGCCGGGTGCGACGCTGCGCCAGGAAAAGATCGCCGCCGAGTTCGGCATCAGCCGCACACCGCTTCGCGAAGCATTGCGGGTGCTCGAGCGCGACGGGCTCGTGGTCAACAAGCCGGGGAGCGGGGTCAGGGTCGCGACCGCCGACCTGCCGAAGCTGCTCGACGCCTATGCGGTGCGTGAGGCGATGGATGGCGTGGCTGCCCGCAACGCCGCCGAGCGGGCCACCGCCGCAGAGATCAAGGACCTGGCAAAACAGGTCGAACGCCAGCGCAAGATCGTCGAGCGCTGGGATCCCGCCGCCTACACCCAGTCCAACGTCGTCTTTCACGAGGCGATCGTCAGTGCGTCGCGCAATGCCTCGCTGGCGCCGCTCGGGCCGCTTTTGCGCATGACCTCGCAAGTCTTTGCGCCCGCCTTTTCGCTCTCAAGCGAACGGGCGAACACCGCGGTCGCCGAACACGGGTTGATCGTCGAGGCGATCGCTGCGCGCAACCTTGACGAAGCTGAGAAACTGGCGCGCGCCCATATCAACGCGACGGCCATGAGATTGAAGGCGCTCCTTGAGGGGCGCGAGACTGACGAAGAGGCATGACTGTGAAGACCTACGGCAATTTCATCGCGAACACCTGGCAGGACGCAACAGGCGGCGAGTTCATTCCTGTCCGCGATCCTTCCAGCGGCGAGCAATTCGCGCGCATCGCCCGGGGAACCCGGGACGACGTGGATCTCGCGGTGCGCTCCGCACGCGCGGCGCTCTCCGGCGACTGGGGCCAGATGACGCCGACCGAGCGCGGCCGGGTGCTCACGCGCATTTCAGCAGCGGTGCTGCGCAACATCGACCTTCTGACGGAACTCGAAGCGCGCGATGTCGGCAAGCCCGTGACGCAAGCACGCGCCGACGTCGTGGCACTTGCCCGCTATCTCGAATTCTATGGCGGCGCCGCCGACAAGGTGCATGGCGACACCATCCCCTATCAGAACGGCTTCACCGTGCTGACCGTCTATGAGCCACATGGCGTCACGGGCCATATCATCCCCTGGAACTACCCGATGCAGATCCTCGGCCGCAGCCTCGGTGCCGCCCTTGCCATGGGCAATGCCGCCGTGGTCAAGCCGGCGGAAGAGGCCTGCCTGACGATCCTCGAATTCGCACGGATTGCCGAAGAAGAAGGCTTGCCTTCCGGCGCACTCAACGTTGTTACGGGCTTCGGCTCGGAAGCGGGCGCTGCCCTTTCTGAACACCCCGACGTCAATCACATCTCCTTTACCGGTTCGGTTCGAACAGGCGAGATGGTGCAGGCGACTGCCGCGAAGAACGCGGTGCCGGTGACGCTGGAACTTGGCGGCAAATCGGCGCAGATCGTCTTTGCCGATGCTGACCTCGACCGCGCCGTTCCGTTCCTCGTCAATGCCGGCATCCAGAATGCCGGCCAGACCTGCTCGGCCTCGTCGCGTATCCTCGTCGAGCGCGCCGTCTACGAAGAGGTGGTCGCGCGCATGAGCGAACGTTACCGCGCGCTGAAGGTCGGCCCGGCCAGCGCCGATCTCTCCGTCGGCCCGGTCGTCTCGCAAAGGCAGAAGGCCATCATCGAAAGCTTCCTCGCCGATGCCGCGAAGGACGGCCTCAAGATCGCGGCCCAGGGCGAGATCGTCGCCGACGCGCCCTCGCAAGGCGCCTATGTCGCGCCCACTCTTTTGCGGGATGTGCCTCATGCGCACCGCACGGTGCAGGAAGAGATCTTCGGCCCGGTACAGGTGATCATGCCGTTCGACGGCGAAGAAGAAGCGATCCGCCTTGCCAACGGCACCGCCTACGGTCTCGTCTGCGGTGTGTGGACCAATGACGGGGGAAGGCAGTTGCGCATGGCGCGCGCCGTGCACGCCGGCCAGGTCTTCATCAACAATTACGGCGCTGGCGGCGGCGTCGAGCTGCCCTTCGGCGGCGTCAAGAAATCCGGCCATGGCCGTGAGAAGGGTTTTGAGGCCCTCTACGGCTTTGCAAGCATGAAAACCATTTCTGTCTACCACGGCTAGAACGGGGTGAATGTGGGCGGCGTCCGCCCCATCCTGCTCCAGCTATGAATGCCTGAGGAGAAATACCGTGTCACTAGAAGGTAAAGTCGCTCTCATCACCGGCGCGGGTTCCGGCTTCGGCGAGGGCATTGCCAAACGCTTCGTCGAGGGCGGCGCCAAGGTCATCGTCGTCGATCGCGATGCTGCAGGCGCCGAACGTGTTGCCAAGGCGCTCGGCGGCAACGCGTTCGCGGTTGTTGCAGACATCGCCAAGGAAGCAGACGTCGAAGCCGCCGTTGCGGCCGGCCTCGAAAAATTCGGGCGCGTCGATATCCTGATCAACAATGCCGGCATCGGCCACAAGCCGCAGAACGCCGAACTGGTCGAACCGGACGAATTCGATCGCATCCTCGGCGTCAATGTACGCGGCGTCTACCTGATGACGCGAGCGCTGTTGCCGCACATGAAGGACAGCAAGGCCGGCGTGATCGTCAACATCGCTTCGACCGGCGCCAACCGGCCGCGACCGAACCTTGCCTGGTACAATGCGACCAAGGGCTGGGTGGTGTCTGCCACCAAGGCGCTGGCGATCGAGCTTGCGCCCTTCAACATCCGTGTCGTCGCGCTCAATCCGGTCGCCGGGGAAACGCCGCTTCTCACCACGTTCATGGGCGAGGACAGCGAAGAAATCCGCAAGAAGTTCCGCGACTCCATTCCGCTCGGGCGCCTGCTGAAGCCGGAAGATCTCGCTGAGGCCGCCTATTTCGTCGCCTCGCCGCAGGCGTCGATGATCACTGGCGTCGCGCTCGACGTCGACGGCGGTCGGTCGATCTAAGCAACTGGGACCACAAACAACCAAACCGCAAAGCGGGGGAACCATGATGAACTTGACGAAATGGGCACTTGCCTCGTGCTTCATCGCCGCGTCGCTGACGACGGCGATGGCCAAGGACACGATCACCGTCGGCCAGGTGCTGGAGCCGCCGGGCCTCGACCCGACCGCGGGTGCCGCAGCACCGATCCGCTACATCACCTACGGCAACCTCTTCGAGGGTCTGGTGCGCGTGGTCGAGGATGGCAGCGTCAAGCCGCTGCTCGCCGAGAGCTGGACGGTCTCCGACGACCAGAAGACCTACAGCTTCAAGCTTCGCCAGGGCGTCAAGTTCCACGATGGCACCGCGTTCGACTGCTCGATCGTGAAATTCTCCTATGAGCGCGCCGTCTCGGCGGATTCCACCAATGCACAGAAAGGCCTGTTCGAGCCGATCGAAAAGACCGAGTGCCCGGATCCGGCAACCGCCGTCGTGACACTGAAGCGCCCGGCGTCCAACTTCCTGTTCAACATGGCCTGGGGCGATGCCGTGATGATCGCGCCTTCGTCTGCCGCCGAGAACAAGACCAAGCCGGTCGGCACCGGCCCGTTCAAGTTCAAGGAATGGGCGAAGGGCGACAAGGTGGTTTTGGAGAAGAACGCCGACTATTGGGGCGAACCGGCCAAGCTCAGCGAAGTGACCTTCAAGTTCATCAGCGATCCGTCGGCTGCCGCTGCCGCCGTTCTCGCCGGCGACGTCGACGCCTTCCCGATGTTCCAGGCGGCCGAACTCGTCAGCCAGTTTCAGAGCGATCCGAACCTGCAGGTCGAGGTCGGCAGCACATCCGGCAAGGTGGTGCTTGCGCTCAACAATGCGAGGAAGCCGTTTGATGACGTCCGCGTCCGTCAGGCGCTGGCCTACGCGATCGACCGCAAATCGCTGGTCGAAGGCACTTACTCGGGCTTCGGCACGACGATCGGCTCGCACTACTCGCCGGTCGAGCCCGGTTATGTCGACCTGAACGACACCTACGCCTACGACCCGGGCAAGGCGCAGCAACTGCTGCAGGAGGCCGGCGTTCAGAACCTCGAGATCACCATCATGCTGCCGCCGCCGGCCTATGCACGGCGTGGCGGCGAGATCATCGCGGCAATGCTTGCCGAAGTCGGCGTCAAGGTAAACCTCGTTCCGATCGAGTTCGCGCAATGGCTCGACCAGGTGTTCAAGAACTCGGACTTCGACGCGACGATCATCGCCCATGCCGAGGCCCGCGACCTCGATATCTATGCCCGCGACAAGTACTACTTCAACTACCAGAACCCGGAATACAAGGCGCTCTACAAGTCCTTCACGCAGGCCTCGACCGAAGCCGAGCAGTTGGATCTCGCAGGCCAGCTGCAGCGCAAGCTCGCCGCCGACGAGCCGAACGTCTTCCTCTACGCGCTGCCGAAGATCGGCGTGTGGAACAAGAAGGTAAAGGGCCTCTGGAAGAACATGCCGGTTCCGGCTGACGACCAGACCCAGACCTATTGGGAAAACTGACCCTTCGTTGGAGGGGGATGCGGGCGGAAAACCGCTTATGCTTCCCCTTCCCGCTCTATCCGCCCGTTGACGGAGGGCGGATATAGACCAGGCGTTGGCCGGCACACCCGGCGCCGGCCAACGCGCGCTCTTTCCGGGAGGTTGATGTGGTTTCCTTTATCGGCGGTCGCCTCGTGTCGCTCGTTCTGACGACGCTCGCCGCCTCAGTCATCGTCTTTCTGCTGATGCAGGTGCTGCCCGGCGACCCCGCCGTGCTTATGCTCGGCATGAATGCCGACGCCGATGCGATCGCGGCGCTGCACCGGCAGCTCGGCCTCGATCAGCCGATCTGGATACGTTACCTCCACTGGATCGGCGGCTTTGTCGTCGGCGATTTCGGCACGAGCCTCACCTATTCGGTGCCGATCCGCGAACTGCTTGGCCCCCGTATTCTGGTGACGCTGCCGCTCGCTCTGCTTTCGATGGCGATCTCCGTCGTCGTCGCCATAACCATCGGCGTCTATGCCGCCGCCAACCGCGGCAAGGCCGGCGACACCGTCGTCATGGGCATCGCCCAGGTCGGCGTCGCCATCCCGAACTTCTGGCTGGCGCTGCTGTTCATCCTGCTGTTCGCGCTGAAGCTCGCCTGGTTCCCGGCGTCAGGCTTTGCCGGCTGGGAAGGCGGCATCTGGAACGGGCTGCAGTCGCTGATCCTGCCCGCCTTCGCCCTCGGCCTGCCGCTTGCCGCCATTCTTGCACGTGTGACCCGCTCCGCCGTCATCGAAACGCTCGGCGAGGATTTCATCCGCACCGCCCGCGCCAAAGGGCTTTCCCACTCGGGCGCACTGTGGAAGCATGCCGTACCGAATGCGCTGATCCCGGTTGTCACCATCGTCGGCCTGCAGTTTTCCTTTCTGCTTGCCGGCACGATCATCATCGAAAACGTCTTCAACCTGCCGGGCATCGGCCGCCTGGTGTTCCAGGCGATCGCCCAGCGCGATCTCGTCACCGTGCAGACGCTGGTGACGCTGCTTGCCGCCTCCGTCATCACCATCAACTTCCTCGTCGATCTGGTCTATGGCTACCTGGATCCGCGGTTGTCGCGGGGAGGCCACTGATGTCCGCTCAAGCATCTGCCTCCGAACCCGGCCTCCTCTCCAAGCTCGTCGGCAGCCGCAGCCTGACGATCGGCGCCGCGGTCACCCTCATCCTCGTGGCGATGGCGCTCGTCTCCTTCGTCTGGACGCCCTATTCGCCGACCGCGATGAATTTTCGCGACAAGCTGCAGGGGCCGAGCCTTGGCCACTGGTTCGGCACCGACAATTTCGGCCGCGACATCCTGTCGATGATCATGGTCGGCGCCCGCAACTCGATCTCGGTCTCGATCGTCGCGGTGCTCGTCGGCGCCGGCATAGGTGTGCCGCTTGGTGCCTGGGCGGCTGCCCGCGGCGGCTGGGTTGACGGCCTCGTCATGCGCATGAGCGACCTTGCCTTTGCCTTCCCCGCACTTCTGACCGCCGTCATCATCACCGCCATCTTCGGTCCCGGTGCGACCAACGCGATGATCGCGATCGGCATCTTCAACATCCCGGTCTTTGCCCGCGTCACCCGCGGCGCCTCGATGGGCCTCTGGAAGCGCGAATATGTGCAGGCCGCTCGCTGTGCCGGTCGCGGCGACGTTGCGATCACCCTTCTGCACATTCTTCCGAACATCAACCATGTGCTGCTCGTCCAGGTGACGATCCAGTTCGCGCTCGCGATCGTCGCTGAAGCCGGCCTCTCCTATGTCGGTCTCGGCACCCAGCCGCCGATGCCGAGCTGGGGCAAGATGCTGAACGACGCCCAGACTTTCATCTACCAGGCGCCGTGGCTCGCGATCTTCCCGGGGCTGGCGATCACCTTCGCCGTGCTCGGCCTCAATCTGCTTGGCGACGGCCTGCGCGACATTCTCGATCCGCGCGTGAGGCGGCAACGATGACGAACCCCTTGCTCCACATGGCCGGCATGTCGGTCGAACTCTCGGCAGGCAAAAGCCAGGTCGATATCGTCTGCGACATCGATCTGGAGCTCAACCGCGGCGAACGCCTCGGCATCGTCGGCGAATCCGGCAGCGGCAAGTCGATGACGGCCCTCGCCGTCATGGGGCTGTTGCCGCAGCGCATGCGCGTGCGCGGCGAACTCCTGTTCGACGGCCGCAATCTCGCGGGGCTGCCGGAAGCCGATTATTGCGGCTACCGCGGCCGGCGTGTCGCGATGATCTTCCAGGAGCCGATGACCGCGCTCAATCCGGTGAAATCGATCGGCGCGCAGATCGCTGAGGGTCGGCGGCTGCATCTCGGCGAAACCAAGACGGATGCCGAGAAGAAAGCGCGCGCCCTTCTCGACCGGGTCGGCCTGCCGGCGCCGCGCTTTGATCTCGATCTCTATCCGCACCAGCTTTCGGGCGGCCAAAGGCAGCGCGTGATGATCGCCATGGCAATTGCCTGCGAACCGGACCTTCTGATCGCCGACGAGCCGACAACGGCGCTTGACGTGACAGTGCAGGCGCAGATCCTCGACCTGCTCGACGAACTGATCGAGGACACCGGCACGGCGCTGATGCTGATCACCCACGATCTCGGCGTTGTCTCGGAAATGACCGACCGCATCGCCGTGATGTATGCCGGGCGCATCATCGAGACCGGGCGTACGGACGATGTCTTTGCCCACATGGCACACCCGTATGCCCGCGGCCTCTTCGCCGCCTCGCCACACGCCGCCGCCCTGGCGCCACGCCCGACGGGCGAAGGTCGGCCACGGTTGAATGCCATCCCCGGCATCGTTCCCGATCCCTTCGGTCGTCCGCCCCACTGTTCCTTTGCCGAACGCTGTTCCTTCGCTGAAGCCGATTGCCGCCAGGCGATCCCGGCGCTGGACCTGATCAACACAGATGAACATGTGCCGCATCGCGCCGCCTGCTTTCATCCGCGCGAAAGGATGGTGGCACCGTGACCAAGACCATTCTGAAGACCACCGATCTCGTGCGCGAGTACGACCTGCCGCGGCCGTCGATCTTCTCGAAACAAAGCCGCCTGCGCGTGCTGCACGGCGTCAGCATCGAGCTGGCGGCGGGCCAGAGCCTTGGGATCGTCGGCGAAAGCGGCTCCGGCAAGTCGACGCTGGCGCGCGCCGTCATGGGGCTGGAACGGCCGCAATCGGGCGAGGTCAATATCGCCGGAAAGGATATCTACGCGCTCGACCGGTCTGGACTGCGCGAAGCCCGCAAAGGCTTTCAGGCGATCTTCCAGGACCCCTACGGCTCGCTCGATCCGCGCCACACGGTCCGGACAATCATCTCCGAGCCGATCGTATCGCTGGAGCGCGGCACCAGTACGGCCGAGCGTGAACGGCGGATCGCCGAAGTGCTGGAAGCCGTCGGCCTGCCGCTGGCGTCGGCCGACAAGTACCCGCACGAATTTTCCGGCGGCCAGCGCCAGCGCATCGCCATTGCCCGCGCGCTGGTTACCCGGCCTTCCTTGATCGTTGCCGACGAGCCGGTCTCGGCGCTTGACGTGTCGATCCAGGCGCAGGTGCTGAACCTGATGATGGACCTGCAGGAAAAACTTGGTCTTTCCTATCTGTTCATCAGCCACGATCTCGGCGTGGTGCGCGCCATCACCGACCGGGTCGCCGTCATGCATCTCGGCCGGATCGTCGAGGAAGGGCCAACGAACGAGGTCTTCGACAATCCGCGCCACCCCTATACCCAGGCGCTCGTTGCCGCCGTGCCGAAGCCCTTCTCCGGGCGGCGCAAGCGCGTACGTTCCGATGGGCCGCCGCAAACGCCTGTCCATACAGCAACAACCGCAGCCGGCTGCGCCTATGCTGCCGTCTGTCCCCGCAGGCAGGAGATCTGTCTGACGCGAACGCCTGAGGCCAAGCCGGTGACGCCGGCCTGGTCCGCCCGCTGCCATTTTGCCTAGGAAGTGCCCCATGTCCGAACTCGCCGATCTCTCCGCCGTCGATCTTGTCGAGGCCTATCGCTCGAAAAGGCTCTCGCCCGTCGAAGTCACCGAAGCCGTCATCGCCCGCATCGATGCTTCCGAGCCGAAGCTGAACGCGCTCTGGGCCTATGACCCGGCCGAAGCCCGTAGGGCCGCCAAGGCATCGGAAGCGCGCTGGGCAAAGGGCGAGCCGCTCGGCGCGATCGACGGCGTGCCGGTGACGATCAAGGAGAACATCGCCACCAAGGGCACCGCCGTCCCGCTCGGCTGCGCCGCCGTGTCGCTGACACTGGCCACAGCCGACGCACCGCCGGCGGCGCGCACCCGCGAGGCTGGCGGCATTCTTCTCGCCAAGACCACCATGCCCGACTACGGCATGCTTTCTTCCGGTCTTTCCAGCTTCCACAAGCTCGCCCGCAATCCGTGGGACATTTCGGCCAATCCGGGCGGTTCGAGCGCCGGTGCCGGTGCGGCAGCCGCCGCCGGTTATGGCCCCCTTCATATCGGCACCGATATCGGCGGCTCCGTTCGCCTGCCGGCCGGCTGGTGTGGCGTCGTCGGCCTCAAGCCTTCGGCAGGCCGCGTCCCGATCAACCCGCCGTTCATCGGCCGTGTCGCCGGGCCGATGACGCGCACCGTCGCCGACACCGCGCTCTACATGTCGGTCCTGTCGAAGCCCGACGCCCGGGACACCATGGCCCTGCCCTATGCTGACATTCCCTGGCTCGATCTCGATCGCGACGTGAAAGGCCTGAAGATCGGCCTCTGGCTCGACGCCGGCTTCGGCCAGGCGGTCACCGAGGAAACGGAACAGGCGGTCAAGCGGGCAGCAAGGCTCTTTGCCGACGCCGGCGCGACCGTCGAGCCGATCGGCCCGTTCCTGACACGCGAGATGATCGACGGTCTCGACCGCTTCTGGCGGGCGCGCGGCTGGGAAGACGTGTCGCGCCTTTCGCCGGAGAAACAGGCGCAGATCCTGCCCTACATCTTCGACTGGATCAAAACGGCCGAAAACTTCTCCGGCCGCGAGGTCTATACCGGCTTCGCCCAGATCGAAGCCATGCGCAACGCGCTGCATGCGGCACTTTCCGGCTATGACTTCATCCTCTCGCCGACCGCGCCGACGGCATCCTATCCGGCCGAATGGGCCTCGCCGGTCAACGATCCGCAGAAGCCGTTCGAACACATCGCCTTTACCGTCGCCGTCAACATGGGTGGACAGCCGGCGATCTCGATCAACTGCGGCTACACCGCCGGCGGACTGCCGATCGGATTGCAGATCATCGGCCAACAGTTCGACGATATCGGCGTGCTTCGCCTGGCACGCTCCTATGAGACCATGCGCCCCGAGCAGCGGCCCTGGCCGAAGGTAACCGCATGACCGACACGATGCGTTACACCGTCGAAAGCGGCGATCTGGAAAACATCGTCTCGCGGCTGCTCGACATCGTTCGCCGGCTCGGCGTCAGCGTGTCAAAGCTTGCCGTCGAGGTCGATGGCGGCAAGGCGATCCTCGAGATCGCCGTCGCCGCGACCTCGCAGAGCATCGCCAACACGCTTCGCGAGCGCATCGGCCAGATCGAAGGCGCAAAGCCTGCGGCTTAGCCCCGCCCGCATCATTATCATCAACGCGGCCGCGCCGCTTTTTCATCAGACCAGACACAGGAGTGCCGACAATGGCCCGCAAACTTTTCATCCTTCCCGGCGACGGCATCGGCCCGGAAGCCATGGCGGAAGTCCGCAAAATCATCGCCTACATGAACGCCGAGCTTTCGGCCGGCTTCGTGACCGACGAGGGCCTGGTCGGCGGTTCGGCCTATGACGCCCACGGCCAGGCGATCTCGGAAGGGGACATGGCAAAGGCGCTTTCCGCCGACGCGGTGCTGTTTGGCGCCGTCGGTGGTCCGAAGTGGGATGCGGTGCCCTATGAGGTCCGCCCGGAAGCCGGCCTGCTTCGCCTGCGCAAGGATCTCGAGCTCTTCGCCAACCTGCGTCCGGCGATCTGCTATCCGGCGCTGGCCGCCGCCTCGTCGCTCAAGCCCGAGCTGGTCGAAGGCCTGGACATCCTGATCGTGCGCGAACTGACCGGCGGCGTCTATTTCGGCGAACCGAAGGAAATCATCGACCTCGGCAACGGCCAGAAGCGCGGCATCGACACCCAGGTCTACGACACCTACGAGATCGAGCGCATCTCAGGCGTTGCCTTCGAGCTTGCCCGCACGAGGCAGAACCGCGTCTGCTCGATGGAAAAGCGCAACGTCATGAAGTCGGGCGTGCTCTGGAACCAGGTGGTGACCGAGACGCACAAGGCAAAATATTCCGACGTCCAACTCGAGCACATGCTGGCCGACGCCGGCGGCATGCAGCTGGTGCGCCAGCCCAAGCAGTTCGACGTCATCGTCACCGACAACCTGTTCGGCGACATGCTGTCGGATGTGGCGGCGATGCTCACCGGTTCGCTCGGCATGCTGCCCTCGGCCTCGCTCGGTGCGCCCGACGGTGTCACCGGCAAGCGCAAGGCGCTCTACGAGCCGGTGCATGGCTCGGCACCCGACATCGCCGGCAAGGGCATTGCCAACCCGATTGCGATGATCGCCTCCTTTGCCATGTGCCTGCGTTATTCCTTCAACCTCGTGAAGGAAGCCGACAATCTGGAAAAGGCGATCGCCAACGTGCTCGACCAGGGCATCCGCACCGGCGACATCATGGCCGAAGGTGCCCGCCAGGTCGGAACGACCGAGATGGGCGACGCCATTCTTGCCGAGTTCAAGGCGCTGTCGGCTTAAGCGACGACAATCAGGCGCGGCGCTGGCGTCTTCACGCATGCGACAAAAACACCTCCGGAGCCCATCCGGGGGTTTTTTGCGTTTGATGGCCTCGTGCAAACAGATTGCGAGCTGCTACCGCGGGGTCGCAGGAAGGGAAAGGAGGCAACCTAACCCTCCCCTCATTTCTGTGCCTGTCACAGAAATCCAGCGGGCCCAAGTCTTTGGGCCAAAAAGAGTCTTTTGACCCGACAGACGTCGGGTAGCTGGATCCCCGCCACAAGGGCGAGGATGAGGGCGATTGGGGTGGCTTCTCTCGAAAAATCGAAAACTTCCAGGTTGAGCAGAGGCTCCGATGATGTTGCACCGCCAGCCAGCCAGCGGTCGCGGCCCTAGATCGTAATCCCACCGTCGATGTTGATTGCCTGCCCCGTGATGAAGGCCGCTTCGTCGGAAGCCAGGAAGGCGCAGATGGCGGCGACTTCTTCGACCGTGCCGAACCGCCCGGCCGGTTGCCGGCTGATGAAAGACCGATAGGCCTCGTCGCGGCTTCCGAGCTTTTCGCCGAGTTCGCCGATACGCTCTTCCAGCGATGGAGAGGCGACCGTGCCGGGGCAGACCGAATTGCAACGAATGCCTAGGGAGACGTAGTCGGCAGCAACTGCCTTGGTGAGACCGATGACGCCGCCCTTGGCGGCACCGTAAGCCGCGCGTCTTGGAAAACCTTTGATCGACGAGGCGACCGAGCCGATGGTGATGATGCTGCCGCCGTGGACCTTCATCTTAGGGATCGCGCCGCCAATCACGTTATAGGCGCTGTCGAGCGTGATGTTCACCGAGCGGCGCCAGTCCTCGGCCGAGCATTCCTCGATCGTGCCTTGGTGCACATAGCCGACCGCATGGACGAGAATGTCGACCCGCTGAAAGCCGGCGAAATAGGCGGCCACGGCAGCATAATCCGTTGCGTCCAACCGCGTTGTCGCCGCATCTTCAAGATTGGCGAGCAGGCCATCGTTGATGTCGCTGGCGTAAACGGCAGCACCCTCGCCCATCAGTCGTTCGGCCACGGCGCGGCCGATGCCCTGGCCGGCGGCTGTGACAACCGCAACACGCCCCGCCAATCGCCCTGTCTTTCCACTCATGATCAACGTCCTTCTACGATCAGCTTAGATGGCCTCAACGGTCTGGCGCTGGCGGCCGAGGCCGTCGATGCCGAGTTCCACCACGTCTCCGGGTTTCAGATAGCGCGGCGGCTTCTTGCCCATGCCGACGCCGGGCGGTGTGCCGGTGCAGATGAGGTCGCCCGGTTCCAGCACGCAGAACTCGCTCATGTAGGAGACGATGGTTGCGACGTCGAAGATCATGCGCGCGGTCGTGCCCGCCTGCATTCGCTCGCCGTTGACGTCGAGCCACATCGATAGGGCCTGCGGATCCGGTACTTCGTCGCGGGTGACGAGCCACGGCCCCGTCGGGCAGAAATTCGGGAAGCTCTTGCCCTTCACCCATTGCCCACCGCGCTCCATCTGCCAGGCGCGCTCGGAAACATCGTTGACCACCGTGTAGCCGAAGACATGATCCATGGCTGCGTCACGGGAGACGTTCAAGGCGCGCTTGCCGATGACTATGCCGAGTTCGACCTCCCAGTCGAGCTTCGACATTTTCTCGGAATGGAGAAGCGACGCGTTCGGGCCGCAATAGGTGCCCGCGGACTTGTTGAAGAGGATCGGCTCCGACGGCACCGGCAGCCCCGCTTCTTCGGCGTGGTCGGAGTAGTTGAGCCCGACGCACCAGATGGTGCCGGGCCTTGCGACCGGCGGCAGGATATCCGCATCGATGACCGGCACCACGGGCAAAGCCGACAGATCCACGCCCGACAGGGCGGCCGCGACATCCGGCAAGGTCTCCGCCGTAAAGTCCTGAACGAGCGACGACACATTTCGTGCCTGACCGTCGCCATCGAGGATGCAGGGCACGGCAGAGCCGTCGACGGTCAAACGCAACAATTTCATCGGTTGGCCTTTCGTTTGGAATGAACGGGGCGAGCGCTCGGCTCAGCCTGCGGGCGCGGCTTCGGCGGAAAGCCGGTAGCGTGTGATAAAGGTTTGTCCGGGCTCGAATGCGATTGCAGTCGCAACGCCCGAGGACACCAGCGGATTGACGCCGGCGGAAATCGCTGGTCCCAAATCGAACGCGGAAGCGATCGGCTCGACGCCAAGCGCCACATGGCGCCCGTTCCAGGGATAGGCCTTGCGGCCGCGGTTGCTGTACCAGAGGAGCAGGCTCGGAAAATGTTCCTTTTGCCAGCTAAGCCGCGCGCGAAATCCCTCGTCTCCGTAGTGGAGCGCGAGGCTGCCATCGACGCCCGAGAGCTGCAGCAGGTCCTCGGTCTCGGCGGAAAGCGGCACGTGCGCCGCATCGACGATCAAGCCGCCGCGTGTCGCGACCGCGCCGAGCGACGGCCATTGCCGGTCGGGCGCAAAAAGCGCGGCACCCGGCTCGACGTCGCCTGGAAAGCTCCAGACGCGAGAGTAGCTGCCCGGCTCAATGACGACGGAACCCGGTCGCGGCGAAAGCCGGAACGTCGGATGCAGGCCGATCGGCAGGCGGCAGGACCGTCGCGCCTCGATTTCGAGCGTAATGTCGATGGCGGCCGCGCTCGGATCCGGAACGATTTCTCGGCGAAGCAGGCGGATCGGATGGGTATCCGGATAGTGGCATTCCAGGGTGATCTGACGATCGTCGCAGGCACCCCACGCCCAATGAATGTTGGAGCCATGACCATGCGGCACACCCGCCCCTTCGAAACTTTCGCCGGTTGCCGACCAGCCTGGGGGGAGCTTTCGGCTGGCATCACTGCCGAAGGGAACACAGGGCCATTCGCCGCGAAGCTCCTGGAGGATATCCGGCAGCGTCTCGCGCTCGGGGTCATTGCTCCAGGGTGCCACGTGCAAGGGGCTGACCTGTCGCCCGTCCGGCAGCAGGAACAGTACCGGGCCGAGCATGCCGCCGAGCGATTGCACTGCGAGGCTACCGTGCGCCCAAGCAAGCGCGCGTCGCGTCGTCCCGGCGCTCACTTTGTCGCGATCCCGTAGCGGTTTTCCGGAAGTCCTGCGACCTCGACGCGCATGGCGTAGAGGCTGCCGGCGAGGCGCTCAGCCGGTCCTCCGCCCGCCGTGGTGACGTAGAGCGTCTTCAGGTCCGCCCCGCCGAAGGTGCAGGTGGTGATGTTGCTGACCGGCATGTCGATCACTTCCGCCAAGTTGCCGTCGGGCGCGATGCGGGCGATGCAACGGCCACCATAGCGGCAATTCCAGAGAAAGCCCTCGCTGTCGATCGCCGAGCCATCGGGCGAGCCGCGGTCAAAGCCGGTGAAGAAGTTTCGTTCACCGGATATCGCGCCCTCAACGTCGTCGTAGTCGAAGGCGTAGATCTCGTTGGCCAGCGTATCGCCGAAATAGAAGGTACGTCGATCCGGGCTCCAGCAGAGCGTGTTCGAAATCCCGAGGCCGGCCCGCCATTCGGTAACGGACCCATCCGGTGCAATCCGGAAGAGGATGCCCTCCCCCGGAGCGACGTCGCCGAGCTGGCCATCGGGAAGGACGTTGTTCTTCATCGAACCGACCCAGAAGTTTCCGGCCGGATCGGCACGACCGTCATTGAGCCGGACGCGCGGCGCACCGGGGAGCACAAAGCCATGATCCTCGCGCCGATCGGTCTCAGGCCACCACCAGATCAGCTTCGAGCCGAGGGCGACGAGTAGCCGGCCGTCTATCTCAGTCAGCGAGATCGCCACCACCGGCTCGTCGAAAAGCCAGGTCCGGACCGCACGCGTCGCCTCGTCGTAGCGATGGACGAGAAAACGGTTGATGTCGGTCCAGTAGAGTGCTGCTTCCGCCGCCGACCAGACGGCGCCCTCGCCGCAGCGGTCGCCGACGGGCGCGACGCAGACGATCTCGCGAGCCATCCCCGCCTCCTATTCTGCCGCAATGCTCGTTGGTATGGAACGCGACGGCCCGAGCGCGTCGGCGTTCTGCACCAGCGCCTTCATGTAGCCGAGCGCGAAGGCCTTGCCCGCATGCCAGGAGGCACCGCAGGTCATGGCCGGCGTATGGTCGGGGATCAGCACGCCCTGGTAGTTCTCGTCGCGCAGGATGCGGATGATCTCGGCCATGTCGATGTCGCCTTCGTCGACGAAGGTCTCGACATAACGCGGCATCTTTCCGCGCACGTTGCGGAAATGAATGTAGCCGATGCGGCCGGAGCGGGCGAAGCGGCGGACATGCTCGTAGATATCGCCGCCGGGCATCTCCTGCAGCGAGCCGAGGCAGAGTTCCAGACCGTTCGAAGGGGAATCGACGATCGCCATCAGCCGGTCGTATTTCTCCGGCCGGTTGACGAGCCGTGCCGTGCCACGCAGTTCCTCGGCCGGCGGATCGTCCGGGTGGGCGCCAAGCACGACACCCGCCTCCTCGGCGACCGGCACAACCTCCTTCAGGAAGTGGGTCAGGCGATCCCAGAGCTCCGCCGAGCTGACGGAGACCGAGGCAGCACCCGCGACGCCGCGGCGATAGCGCATGTTCCAGACCATGCCGTCGGGGATCGGCGCATCCGGGCTCGGTGCAATGGTTTTCTCGACGCCGAAGCCGACGGATTCCGCACCGCCGCGCGCATAGGGACCGCGCGTCCAGCCATAGACGCCGGCAAGCGAGAAATTGTAGCCGATGCAGGGGATGCCGGCCCGGCCGGCATCGCGGATGAGCTGCTTCAGCCCCTCGATCTGATGCGCGCGCTCCGGCCCATCCAGAAGCACGTCATGCCAGAAGCGCGGCGAAAAATTCTCGATCGCCGCGACTTCAAGGCCGCCAGCGCGCACGTCCTTCACCAGCGCCGACAGTTCTTCGTAGGTCCAGAGCCGATCGCCAGAGCAATCGCCCCAGCCGCCCTGGTCACCGCTGTCGATCTTCGGGTCCTTGCCGGCAAAATAGTTGGTGAGATGCGCAACGACATGGGTCGCACCCGCCTGCTGCGCAAACTGAAAATTGTCCGGGGTGAGTTGTTCCCGGTAGAGCCCAAGGCCGATCTTCATCTTCATCTTTTCCTGTCTGATTACTTGACGCCGATGCCGGCGGTGAGGCCGCCGTCGATACGGAAGTCCGAGCCTGTAACGAAGGCGGCACGGTCGGAGGCGAGATAGGCGACGAGTTCTGCCACCTCTTCCGGCTCGCCGATGCGGCCGATCGGATGCGCGGCACCGAAGCGGGCAAAGGCTTCCGCCTCGCTCACGCCCTCGCCGCCATAGGTGCGTGCCGCGAGCGCCAGCAACGGCGTGCGCACCGAGCCGGGGCTGACCGAGTTCACCCGGACTTTCACTGCCGCATGGTCGAGCGCCATGGCCCGGGTCAACGCATGGATCGCCCCCTTGGAGGCGACATAGGCCGCGACGTTCTGCTGGCAGGCATGGCCCTGCACCGAAGAGATGTTGACGATGGCGCCGCCGCCGCGCTTTTCCATTTCCGGGATGCCGAAGCGTCCGGTCAGGTAAATCGAGCCGACATTGACGGCGAGGCAGCGGGCGAAGGTTTCGGCGCTGGTGTCGACGACGGTGCCATAGGGGTGGACGGCGGCGGCATTGACGACGATGTCCAGCCCGCCATGGCGCAGCACCGCCTCGCGCACGGCCGCCTCCACCTCGGCTTCCACCGAAACATCGGTCAGCCGGGTGGACATCGGCAGGTCGCGCTCTTTGGCGATGCGGTCGAAGATCGCGTTGGTATCGATGTCGTTGCCGCAGGCAAGCACCGTCGCACCGGTTGAAGCCAGCCGGATCGCCGAGGCAAGGCCTATACCGGAGGTGCCGGTGACGAGCGCGATTTTTCCCTTGAATTCAGTCATGATTGTCTCCGCGAAACTCTTGAAGGGGGGCGGGATGCCGGACACCCCGCACCGATCTCAGCGCACCCGTTCGAGAACCTGGTTCAAGAGCACGGCGCCGAGGATGATCCCGCCACGCACCACGTATTGCCAGTACTCGCTGACGTTCATCAGCGTCATGCCGTTGGAGATGCAGCCGAGGAAAAGTACCCCGATCAACGTGCCCCAGATGCGGCCCTTGCCACCGAAGAGCGACGTGCCGCCGATGATCACGGCTGCGATCACGTCGAGCTCCATGCCGGTCGCGGTCGTGCCGGTGCCCGCGCCGATCTGCGAGGCGATCAGCGTGCCGGAGACGGCGGTGAGCGCACCGGTCAGTCCAAGCGTCAGCGCCTTCACCTTCCAGATGTCGATGCCCGAAAGGCGGGCCGCCTCCATGTTGCCGCCGACGGCGTAAACCTCGCGGCCGAAGCTCGTGTACTTCATCAGGAAGTGCATGCCGGCAAAGGTGAGCGCGAAGATATAGACCGGGAACGGGATGCCGAAGAGGTAACCGCCGCCGAGGAAATCGAAGCCGATCGGGAAGGACGACATCGGAAAGCCGCCGGTGATCAGGTTGGCGACGCCGCGCAGCGCTGCAAACAGCGCCAGCGTGGTGATGAAGGTCGGCACGTTGAACCATTGCCTAAACCGGCCGGTGAGATAACCGAGCATGAAACCGAGCAGCAGTGCCACGGCAAAACCGACGGTGACCGCACCCCAGTCACCGAAGACGCCCGAAAAACGGTCGGCGAACCAGGCGACGATACAGCCGGCGAGCGCGGCACCGGCGCCGACGGACAGGTCGATCTCGCCACTGATGATGACAGCCGTCATACCGAAGGCGATGATGCCGAGCATGGAGACCGTGCGCAGCACGTTGAGCACGTTGGCAGTCGAGGCGAAGCCCGGCGCGACGAGGATCAAAAAGATCACGAGTGCCGCAAGGATGATCTCCATCGGGTAGGTTTTCAGGAACTTGAGCGGCGTGTTCTGGCCGCCTTCTTCCGTCGTCTGGCTCACAAGTGTCATTGTCTGGCCCCTTCCATGCACAGGCCGTAAAGTTCGGTAAGGTCGATTTTCGTCGGGTCCACCTCGGCAACGACAGCGCCGTGGTGCATGACGAGGATGCGGTCGGCGACTTCGAGGACCTCCTCGAGTTCGGTCGAGACGAAGAGGCTGGCAAGACCATCGGCGGCCTGCTGCCAGATGATGTCGAAGATCTGGCTTTTCGCCTGCACGTCGACGCCGCGGCTCGGCTCGTCGAAGAACATCACCGACGGCTGCCGGTTCAGCCATTTGCCGATCACCACCTTCTGCTGGTTGCCGCCCGACAGCGACGAGACCGGCAGTTCCGGGTCGCCGCACTTGATGTGCAGGTCAGCGATCTGGCGGCGGATAAACGGCTGCTCGCGCCGGCGCGAGATGAGGCCCTTGTTTGCGATCGGACCGAGGCTCGCCATGCAGAGATTGTCGGCGGTCGAGAGCGACTGCACAAGGCCGACTTCCTTGCGGTTCTCCGGCGTGTAGCCGAGGCCGGCCTTGCGCATGTCGCGCGGGCTGGCGCCCGTCATGTCGCGACCGTCGAAGGTGACAGTGCCACCGTCGATCCGGTCGGCGCCGAAGATCGCCCGCATCAGCTCGGTGCGACCCGCGCCGAGCAGGCCGGCAATGCCGAGGATCTCGCCTGGATAGAGATCGAAGGACACGTCCTGAAAATGTCCCGAGCGGCTGAGATTGCGCACCTCGAGCACCGGCCTGGCGGGGTCGAGCGCTCGCCGCGGCGGACGCGTGGCGCGGGCGGCATCGCCGAACATCATGCCGACGATGGCCGACGGCGTCGTCTCCTTCATCGCGACCGAGCCGATATAGTGACCGTCGCGGATCACCGTGCAGGTGTCGGCGATCTCGAAGAGTTCGCTCATGCGGTGGGTGATGTAGATCATCGTCACGCCGCGGGCGCGCAGGCGCTCGATCAGCGCGAAGAGCTGCTTGACTTCACGGGAAGCAAGCGCCGAGGTCGGCTCGTCCAAGAGCAGGATCGACGGGTTGAAGGACATCGCCTTGACGATCTCGACCACCTGCTGCTGGCCGACGCTGAGGGCGGAGACCGGCTGGCGAGAATCGATCGAAAGACCCATGTCGGCGAGCAGTTCGCCGGCACGCTTGTGCAGGCCCGCCCAGTCGACGACGCTGAAGCCGGCGCGGCGACGATGCGGCAGCCGGCCGAGAAAGATGTTTTCGCCGACGGAAAGCTCCGGCACCAGCGAGAGTTCCTGGTGCACGGTGACGATGCCCGCCTCGAAAGCATCGTGCGGCGAGGTGAAATGGCGGTCCTCGCCGTTGACGCTGATGACGCCGGACGTCGGCCCGGTCACGCCGGCAAGCAGCTTGACGAGCGTCGACTTGCCCGAGCCGTTCTTGCCCATCAGGGCGTGGACCTGACCGGGCGCGAAGCTGTGGGTGAATTCCGAGAGGGCGACAGTCGGGCCGTAACGCTTGGTCACGGCCCGAAAGTCCAGCCGTCCCTGCACCCCTTGCAACACGGCTGACCTTGGTTGCGGATTGCTCATGCGGATGTCCTGCTGTCGGCGGCGAAGGAGCGGCGGACGATGCCCGCCGCCCGGTTCACGGATCCTGCCCCTATTTCAGGGCCTTCAGGCCTTCCTTGTAGGCGGCGACCTGGTCGGCATTGGCGCGGGTCAAAGGCAGCACCGGCACGTTGACCTTGGTCTCGATCTTCTTGCCGTCGAGCAGGTTCTGCGCCGCTTCGATCGCCTGCTTGCCAACCTCGAGCGGCTGCTGCGCGGTCGTTGCCTGCAGGACGTTGTCGGAGTTCAGAAGCATGTTGGCGAGCTGCTCGGAGCCGTCGGTGCCGAAGACGAAGACCTTGCCTTCGAGCCCGGCCTTTTTCACCGCCTGCACGGCGCCGATCGTACCACCTTCGTTGGCGGCGTAGATCACCTGGATGTCGGGATTGGCCGTCAGCATGTCGCTGGCGACCGCAAGCGCCTTTTCGGCAAGCCAGGCGTCTTGCTGCGCGACGATGTCGACCTGGTCCTTGACGACGCTCAAGAATCCGTCGACGCGGGCGTTCGACTGTTCGGGCAAGAGCGCCTTGAAGGCGAGCGTGCCGATCTTGACCTTCCCACCATTGCCGAGCGTCTTCAGGAAATCGGTCGCCGCCTTGCCGGTGCCGATGCCGATATCGCGGTCCGAGCTCGTCACCGTTGCCTGGGCGACGTCGCCATTGGCAGAGGTGCCGTAGGTGACGACCGTGATGCCGGCATCACGCGCCTTCTTCAAGGCCGGCACCGAGGCGTCGGCCGAAAGCGGCGCGACGACGATCGAATTGACGCCGCGGGCGATGTAGGTGTCGATCAGCTGGGCTTCCTTCTCCAGCTTGCTGTCGCTGTTGCCGGCCAGCAGCTCGTCGCCGGCGGCTTCCGCCGCCTTTTCCATGCCGATCTGGATGCCGCGGAAATACTGGTCCTGCTGAAAGACGATGCCGGCGATCGCCTTGCCGCCCGCGAACGCCGCGCCGGGTGCAAAGCTGACGGTTGCAAGCAGTGCGGCAAGCGCCAGACGTTTCATATTGCTCATGTTGGTTCTCCTCCCAAAAGCCCTGTCAGTGCCGCCGGATCGACGGGCGAGAGGATCCGGCAAACGGCTACCCACACCGCCTCCCTGATCGGAGGCGGTCCAGGCCAAATCTTCTATGTGTTCATCGCATCGGCTGGCCGCCGGGTGCGGCATCGACGAAGCGGATGCCGAACTCCAGGTGACGGCTCATCAGGTAGACGTAGGCGATGCGGTCGCGGGCCCTCAGCGCCCGGATGATCTCGGCATGCGCCTCGAAGGTCGCCGCATGCACCGGGCGCTCGGCCTTCCCGAGCCGCATGACCTCTTCGATCACCGAGCGCAGCATGTGATAGGCCGCAAGCGTCGTGCGGTTGCCCGACAGCTCGACGATCGCCGAATGGAATTCAAAATCGCACTGCGCCGCTTCCTCGACGCTGCCGGCTTCGAGGATCCGCGCGTTGATCGCGTCCAGCCGATCGAAATCGGCATCGCTCGCGGTCAGGATAATGTGCTCGCCGACGCCAGTCTCGATGATGCGGCGGAAACCCTGCAGGTCATGGAAGGAGTCCGGCGAGATGCCGTTGTGAAAGGCGAAAAGCCGGCGGATCGCCTCGCCATGGCCGCCGCTGATGACGGCGCCGACCTTCGGACGGGTCTCGACCATGCCATAGGCGCGCAGCACCTGCAGCGCCTCGCGCACGGTGTTGCGACCCGCCTGGAACTGTTCGCCGAGATCGCGCTCTGTCGGCAGCGCATCGCCGATGCCGAGACCGCGCTCGGAAATCATGTCGCGGATCTGCTCGACCAGCCGGTCGACGGCCGAGGTCTTGCCCGGCTCGACGGCTTCCACGCCTGACAATGCATCTTCCCGTACTGAACTGCTCACCGCGATCCTCCCTGCGATGACTTATTTGTTGGTCCAGATTGCCTGATGCGTCAAGAGGAAAATACGGATATGTCCGAATTTTCGATTCACGTCGGTCGAATCAATCCATTTTCGTTCATTTCGGACTTGAATTGTTGGGCCAGACGGACATTAATGACATGCGTGGTCCAACAATAGGGCCCAACGCGGCGAGGAGATCTGCATGAGACTGATGGAAGAGTGCTTTCGCTGGTACGGCCCGAACGACCCTGTACCGCTCAGCCATATCCGGCAGGCCGGGGCTACGGGGATCGTCTCGGCGCTGCACCATATCTATGATGGTTCCCCCTGGCCGGATGAGGCGATCCTCGCCCACAAGGCGCTGATCGAGGCAGCCGGCATGCGCTGGAGCGTCGTCGAGAGCATTCCGGTCCACAATTCCATCAAGCTCGCGACACCGGAGAGCGCCCGCTACATCGGCTGGTACAAGGATACGCTGCGCGCACTGGCGCGCGCCGGCATCACCACCGTCTGCTACAACTTCATGCCGGTGGTCGACTGGACGCGCACCGAACTGATGCAGCCGCTCGCCCATGGCGGCTACGCGCTGCGCTACGATGCCGTCGACTTTGCCGCCTACGATCTCTTCGTGCTCAAGCGCCCACGCGTCGAGGAAAGCTATTCCGAGCGCCAGATTTTCGTCGCCCGCCAGCGCTTCGACGCGATGGACGCGGCGAAGATCGACCGGATCGAGCGCAACCTCATCGCCGGCCTGCCGGCGACCGAACGCCAGTACGACCGGTCGAGCTTTCTCGCCGCCCTTGCCGAATACGACGGCGTGACGGCCGATCACCTGCACGCCAACCTGGCCCGCTTTCTCAAAGAAATCGTACCGGTCGCCGAAGAGGTCGGCATCCGGCTCTGCATCCATCCCGACGATCCCGCCTTTTCGCTCTACGGCCTGCCGCGCATCGTTTCGACCGCGGCGGACGTCAGGCGCATCCTTGCCGCTGTCGACAGCCCGGCGAACGGCATCACCTTCTGCACCGGCTCCTATGGCACGCGCACGGACAACGACCTGCCCGCCATGGTGCGGGAGTTCGGCCCGCGCATCCACTTTGCCCACCTGCGCAATGTCCAGCGCGAGGACGACGGCTCGTTCTACGAGGCCGATCATCTCGGCGGGTCGAGCGACATGCCCGCTGTGATCCTCACGCTGATGCAGGAGCAGGAGCGGCGAGTACTGGAAGGTCGGGCCGACTGGCAGATCCCGCTTCGACCGGATCACGGGCATCTGCTTGCCGACGATATCGGCAAGGTGCGGATCAATCCCGGCTATTCGCTGATCGGCCGGCTGAAGGGGCTCGCGGAAATCCGAGGCGTGATGCAGGGCATCGCAACTGCCGTTGCCCACAAGGCTTGAGGGACGAAACATGACGCATTTTGAGAACGACACCGAACTGTTCGCCGCCATGCGCAGCCGGCTGTTCACGGCCGTGGTCGGCGACATCCTCGACACGATGGGCCTGCAACACCAATTCCTGCCGCCTGAGATCAAGGCGCTTCGCGACGACATGGTTGCCGTCGGCCGGGCGATGCCAGTGCTCGAGGCCGATTTCTTTGCGACCGCCGAGGCAAGCGGCCATTCAGAATTCAGCAGCAAGCCTTTCGGCCTGATGTTCCACGCGCTCGACAGCCTGAAGGAAAACGAGATCTATGTTTGCTCAGGCTCATCGCCGCGATACGCGGTCTGGGGAGAACTGATGTCGACAAGGGCGATGAAACTGAAGGCAGCGGGCGCCATCTGCGACGGCTATTGCCGCGACAGCGCCGGCATCCTTGCGCTTGATTTCCCGACCTTCTGCTACGGATCCTATGCGCAGGACCAGGGACCACGCGGCAAGGTCGTCGACTACCATATCCCGATCGAGATCGGCGGCATCCGCATCCGTCCGGGCGACATCCTCTTCGGCGACCGCGACGGCGTGCTTGTTATTCCACGCGAGGCGGAACGGGAAGCAATCGCGCTGGCGTTTGAAAAGGCCGAAACCGAAAACAAGGTGCGCCTTGCGATCGAGGCGGGCATGAGCACCGTCGAGGCTTTCGAGCGCTTCGGCGTGATGTGACTGAAGGATGCGGCGAGGGCTGCGCGTGGTGATGGGCGCCATCCTCTGTCCGGCCCGGAGGACCTACCCGCCAAACGCCACGACGCATTGTCTCAACGCTTCAAGCACGGCACGCGATCCGCTGAGATCGGTCTTTTCGTTGGCAAGCTCGATCTGGCGGCCGGCCCTTAGCTGGTCGAGCACGCGCGTTTCGCTGCCGATCGAATAGGCGAGCTCCTGTTTCGAATAGGCCTTGATCGGGACGATGCCGCCGGTCTGTCCATCGACCAGATAGCCGGCAAAGCCGCTATAGGCCGGGTCGAGACTGGCGGCCGGATCGAAGTAGCCGAAGGAGAGCGCGCCGCCCGGATACATGCGGAACATCGCCATCTTCTCGCCGCGCTGGGTCCGCATGGCGCGGCAGTTGGAGAGCGCACCGTCACTGGAAACGACCGCGACGAGGTTCCAGCCGGAAATGTCGCGCGCCTTGCGGAACGGCGCTGCGGCGATTTCATCGATAATTCGGGCCGGGGGCTTCGGGATCGGCCAGACATAGGATGCGACCAGCTGTTCCGGCTCGGGCGCATCCGCCCGGTTGAGCGTGTTTTGATACTTCCAGCTCATGCCCAGTTCGGCCGCGTCCACGACCTCGAAGCGATAGGTCGTCGATTCCTCGTCGGCCTTGATGCGCGTGCGAACGAGCGCCCTCAAGCTGATGCAGGAGGAAATGCAGGTGTCATAGGAGTAGAACGCCGACAGGCTGCGATCGAACTGCGCAACGGTCACGGTGAACTGCGAGTCGTCGAAAATCTTGTAGTAGAACATGTTCGACTGCGAATCCTGGAAATGCTGCTTGAGGATGGCGGGATCGACCGTGCCGAGGTTCGGAAAGTTCGAATAGGTCTGTCCGTATGCGCTAAGCGCGGACGCGGTTGGAAAGAAGCGTCCGCTATCCGGCTCCTGGTCATAACCGAGATAGCCGACATCAGGGCAAACCTTGGTGTGGAACTCGTAATAGAGATCGAGGAAAATGATCTCGTTGTCGTCGGGAAACTTCTCCCCCTCGGCAAAGCTGTTGGTAAAGTGGACGCGTTTGCAGAAATCCTCCTCGTCGCGCCTGAAGGCGAATTTGCGGAACGTTTCGTTCTGGCGGCGGAAGCTGAAATCCTTGTCCATGAAGGTGATCTTCTGCCGCGCGAGGCTCGCAAACATGCCCTTGGGATAGCGCGACAGGTATTTCTGGTAGGCTTCCTGGCTATCGGCGAGCGCTGCAAACTCGAAGAAGGCGACCTCGTCGCCACCTGCCTCGGCCGGCTTTCCATCGACGAATGTGAAGTCGCCGTAGACGGCGCTGTTTTCCCAGGGTTCCTGCTTGCCGCCGGTGCGCTCCTGCACGGTTGCCCGCACGCGCTTGAACACGCCTTCGATCGAAAGCCCGGGGATCGTCACGGATTCGGCAAGGGCCGTTGCATAGGGGCTCGCCCCGGTGTCGCCGTCGGTTGCCACATTGCCGGGAGACGTCGAGTAGGCAACGATCCGGCCGAGCCGTTCCGGCGCCGTCGCAAGACCCCGCTGCAGCCCGCGCGTCTGTTCGAACGGATTGTTCCTGCAAGAATCGAGCACGACGATCTGCAGGCTGCTCCTTACCTCGTCAAGTCGGCGGGTGAGGTCGCCGAGCGAGAGCGCGACCGTGCGCAATTCCTCTTCTGAACCCAGCTTGGCGTCGACCGGAAGCAGGTAATTTTCGCCGGCGAGCTGAACCCCGTGACCGGCGAAGTAGACCATCACCACCGGGTTCTCGACGGCGGCAAGGCGCGCCACGAAGGCATCGATCGCCGCAAGCGTGTCGGAAGCCTTGGCGTTGGCGACCTTGGTGATGGCAAAACCGCTCTGCTCCAGCGCCGCGCCGACGATCTCGATGTCATTTTCAGGATTGCGCAGCGGCGTCGCCACCTCGTAGCGACTGTTGCCGATCAGGAGCGCATGCCGGGTGGACGCCGCCGCCTCGAGCGGCAAGGCCAAAAGCAGGCAGAAAAGGAACCGACGCAACAGGATCACGCTCATCTGCCCCTCCTGGTTCCCCCACGCGGCCTACGCGTGAGATCCGGGTGCCAACGGTAGCGTCAGCTTCATCGAGGTGAATTTGAAGAAAGTGCGCGGCGCTGTCTGCGACCGGCACGTCATCGTGCCCTCGACTATCTCAACGGCGCCGGAACCCCGTCAATTCACCAATGTAGGCTAGATTGCAGAAACGCGATGGTGCGAGAGGTTCGTCACTTCAGCCGGCTCAAATCCACCGGCCGGTTGTTGATGATCGCTTCCATCGAAAAGAAACCGGTGACCGTCGCCAGGTCGAAGTTGGTGATGAGCTTCTGGTAGAAGGCGTCGTAGCCGCGCATGCCCCGGGTCACCACCTTGATCAGGTAGTCCCAGTCGCCGCCGATGCGGTAGAAATCGATCACCTCCGGTAGCCGCTCGACATGCTGGCGAAAACCGTCGCTCCACTCCTTGGAATGGTGGCGGGTGCGGATCATCACGAACACCGTCAGATCCAGCCCGAGTGCTGCAAGATCAATATCAGCGTGCGAGCCCTTGATCAGTCCGACGGACTGCAGGCGCTGGAGGCGTCTCCAGCAGGCGTTTTGCGACAGGCCGACCTTTTCGGCGAGGTCCCGCTGCGACAGCGACGAATCTTTTTGCAGTGCGGCAAGGATATTCAGATCGAAAGCATCGATCTTGAAGGCGTCTTCGATCATTTGACACAATCCGAGGCGTAAATCGCAGAAAATAGGTGAACTTATCGACCCTGGACGAGAATACAATTGCTGTCAATGTTCGCTTCCAGGGAGGTCAGCGAGATGATCGCGCCAGCAATCCAACGCCAGGCCACCAATGTGCTGACGCCGCTTGGCCAGTTTCGCCAGGCGCTGCAACGCCCGGGCGTGATTGCCGATCTGCGCGATAACCTCGTGGGCGCCAAGGCGAAGATCGTCGGCCCCTACGGCGTGAAGGACCTCGTCTACGCCGACTACGTCGCCTCAGGCCGCGCGCTGCGCGTGATCGAGGATTTCGTACTCGAGGAGGTTCTGCCCTATTACGCCAACAGTCACACGGAGGCCTCCTATTGCGGGGGCTTCATGACGCGGATGCGTCGGGAAGCGCGTGCGCTCGTCGCCGACTGCTGCGGCGCGACCTCCGACCATGCCGTGATCTTCACCGGCTCCGGCGCGACCTCGGGCATCAACCGGCTGGTCAAGCTGTTCGGCGTCAACGAGACCGTCGCCGCGGGCAAGAGCGTCCGCGTCATCATTGGCCCCTACGAGCATCATTCCAACATTCTGCCCTGGCGCGAAAGCGGCGCGGAGATCATCGAGATCGCGGAGTGCCCGGCAGGCGGTCCAGACCTTGTCCAACTGGCCCAAGCGCTCGACGGTTCGCGGGACCTGACCATCTGCACACTCTCTGCCGGCTCGAACATCACCGGCATTACCAGCGATGTTGCGACGATCACCCGCATGGTGAAAGCCAAAGGCGCGAAGATGATCTGGGACTATGCCGGCGCCGGCCCTTATGTTGCGATCTCGATGACGCCGAAGGCCGACTGCGAGATCGACGCGATCGTCGTCTCGCCGCACAAGTTCATCGGTGGACCGGGCGCGTCCGGCATCCTGATCGTTCGCCGCGACAGCGTTGTGACCGACAAGCCGACCTGGCCGGGCGGCGGCACGGTGAAGTTCGTCTCGCCCGAGGCGCACGACTACAGCGGTAACCTCGAGGCGCGCGAAGAGGCAGGCACGCCCAACGTGGTCGGCGATATTCGCGCCGCGCTCGCCTTCATCGTCAAGGACGCGATCGGCGTTGAAGAGATGGACAAGCGTAACCGCGCGCTGACGAAGCAGGCCTTCGCCGCATGGAAAGCCGTGCCGCAACTGGAGCTTCTCGGCCTTCAGGAACCGGACCGCCTGCCGATCTTTTCCTTCCGCATCAAGAATGGCAGGGGCGGCTACGTCCACCAGCAGCTTGTCACCCGCATGCTCAGCGACCGCTTCGGCATCCAGGCACGCGGCGGCTGCGCCTGTGCCGGTCCCTATGTTCACAGGCTCCTGTCGATTGATGCGGAGCATTCCGAACAGATCCGCCAAGCGATCCTCGCGGGCGAGGAAATCGAGAAGCCAGGCTTCACGCGGCTGAATTTCAGCGTCCTGCTTTCGGATGAGAAGGTGAAGTTCATCATCGACTGCGTCACGCAGCTGGCGGCAGACGCACCGGCATTCGAAGCCGACTACGATTTCGATCCGGCCCGCGCGATTTTCTTTCCGTGCACGACGGCTGAAGAGGCTCGTGCCTATGCATAAGCCAGATGTGACCGGCTTTTACGATCCGCGTACCGGCAGCATCCAATATGTCGTCGCCGACCCGGCAACGAGAAAATGCGCCATCATCGACCCGGTGCTCGATTTCGACGAGAAATCGGGTTCGACGGCCACCCGCAATGCCGATGCGATCCTTGATCATATCACCGCCAAGGACCTCACGGTCGAATGGATCCTCGACACCCATCCCCACGCCGACCATTTCTCGGCCGCGCGCTATCTCAAGGGCAAGACCGGCGCACCGACAGCGATCGGCGAACATGTGAAGGGCGTCCAACGGATCTGGAAGGCGATCTACAACTGGCCGGACTTCGCCTGCGACGGATCGCAATGGGACCGCTTGTTTGCCGACGGCGAGACATTCCAGATCGGCGAGCTCAAGGCCCGTGTCATCCATTCGCCTGGGCACACCCTCGCCTCGATCTCTTACGTGATTGGCGACGCCGCCTTCATCCACGATACGCTGTTCACGCCTGACAGCGGCTCGGCCCGCGCCGATTTCCCCGGCGGCAGCGCTGCCGACCTCTGGCGATCGATCCAGACGATCCTGGCATTGCCGGACGAGACCCGGCTCTTTACCGGTCACGACTATTGTGCAGGCGGCCGCGAGGCGCGTTGGGAAAGCACGGTCGCCGAACAGAGGGCCACGAACCCGCATGTCGCCGGCAAGACCGAAGCCGACTTCGTCAGCCTGCGCGAAGCCCGCGACCGGACACTGCCGATGCCCAAGCTCATTTTGCATGCGCTGCAGGTGAACGTTCGCGGCGGCGAGCTTCCGCCTGCCGAAGACAACGGCAAACGCTACCTGAAGATACCGCTCGACGCTCTCCCCGGCTCGGTCTGGGGATAACGGCGCCATGGCGGACCCTTTCCAGCAAATGCTGCTCGCGATCGGCTCCGGCTCCCTCACCGGCTTCACGCTCGGGCTGATCGGCGGTGGCGGCTCGATCCTCGCAACGCCGCTGCTCATCTATGTGGTCGGCATTCGCGACGTGCATACGGCGCTCGGCACCGGGGCGCTCGCGGTGTCCGTCAACGCCTACCTCAATCTCATCAGCCACGCGCTGCGTGGCCATCTCTGGTGGCGCTGCGCCCTGATCTTCACCGTCGCAGGCTCGCTCGGCGCCTTTTTCGGATCCAGCCTCGGCAAGCTGATCGACGGCCAGCGGCTGCTGTTCCTGTTCGGCCTCGTCATGATGTTTGTCAGCTTCGCCATGAAGAAGGTAAAGTGCGACACGTCAGCGACTCCACAATCGCTCTCGATGGGGACTCATGGCAAGACGGGCCTGACGGCGCTCGTGACCGGCACCTGTTCCGGCTTTTTCGGTATCGGCGGCGGCTTCCTGATCGTGCCCGGCCTGTTGCTTGCGACCGGCATGCCGCTGATCAATGCGGTCGGCACGTCGCTTCTGGCGGTCGGCACCTTCGGCCTGACGACGGCGATCAACTACGCTGCCTCGGGGCTGGTGGACTGGCGCGTCGCCGGTTACTTCATCGCCGGAGGCATCCTGGGCGGGATCATCGGCACCGTCGTCTCCACCCGCCTTTCGACGCAGCGCGATATCCTGACGCAGATTTTCCGCGCCATCATCTTTTCCGTCAGCCTCTACGTTCTCTGGCGCAGCTACGGCGCGGCGTGATCCCACCTGACGGCAACTGGGCACGGCCATTGGCCGGAAACATACGCAGGCTGTCCGATATCGTACTATTTGCATTATTTAAGACAGAGGCGTCGCGTGTTCTAATCCTGTCAGCCCATTTCGGACAGGAACAAGCCAATGACCGTTCAATCCATAGACCTCTCAAACAGCATGCCGCTGACCCGGCGTTCGATCTCGCAGCTGCCGATCAACCTGTTCGCCTCGGTAATGGGCGTTACGGGCCTTAGCCTGGCGTGGCGTGAAGCCGAAAGCGCGATCGCCCTTCCGGCCATGCCCGGCGAATATGTCGGCTGGCTCGGGACCTCGATCTTTCTGAGCCTTGCCGCCGGCTACGCCATCAAATGGCGCCGCCATCCGGCCTCGGTCGCTGCCGAATTCGCCCATCCGGTTCAAAGCAACTTCTTTGCAACCGTCGCGATCGGCCTGCTTCTGCAGTCGGCCTTTCTCAACCGATATAGTCCGCTGCTGTCGGAAATCGTCTGGACGGTTGCGTCGGCACTGACCTTCGCCCTGGCCTATGTCGTCGCCAGAGGCTTCCTCGGCCGGCAGCAGTCGCGCGACACCACTTTGCCGCCGCTGCTCATTCCCGGTGTCGCCACACTGGATATCGCCGTCACCGGCCACGCCATGCCGTTCTCCTGGGCGCATGAAGTCAACATGCTTGCCTTTTCGATCGGCAGCGTCATCGCCGCGGTCTTCATTGCTCTGATCTTCTCGCGGCTGCGCCATGAAGATCCGCTCCCGGCACCGGCTCGGCCGTCCCTGATGGTTCTGGTCGCTCCCTTCGCCGTCGGCTTCCTCGCCTACACCAATGTCACGGGTTCGGTCGATCTCTTCGCCACGGTCCTGTTCTACTTCGCGCTGTTCTTGATGCTCGTCCTGTCGCCGATGGTCTTCCGTTCCCATGTTCCCTTCAGCGTCGCCTGGTGGGCCATCAGCTTTCCGCTTGCCGCCCTGTCGATCGCCTTCTTCCGGTATGCCGCGTCCACCCATAGCGCCGTCCTCACCGGGCTGGCTGGACTGTTCTTCCTGTTTCTTGCCGGCGCCATCGCGGTGGTCTTTTATCGTACGATCAGCATCATCCTCACCGGCAGGTTGTTCGAGGTTCGCTAATGGCCGTTCACAAGGTCGCCATCGTCGCCATGCAGGGCGTGCAGCTTCTCGACGTCATCGGACCCTCGGATGTGTTCGCGGAGGCGAACCGTCAGAGCGGCACCGACTACTATTCGGTGGAGGTTGTCGGCACCTCCACCGACCCGGTGCGCGGATCTTCGGGACTGACCCTCCTTCCCGACCGCGCGATGGACGACGGCATTTCCGACATCGATACGTTGCTGGTTGCCGGGGATCCGCTCATTCACGAGCGGCCGATTCCGGCATCGTTTCTGAGCTGGGTGAGACAAGCATCGGCGCGCGCCAGCCGTTTCGGATCGGTGTGCTCCGGCGCCTTCGTGCTCGGCGAGGCGGGCCTCCTGAACGGAAGACGGGCGACGACGCATTGGACCCAAGCTGTGGAATTCGGCAAGCGCTTCCCGGAGGTGAAACTCGAGCCCAACCGCATTTTCACCAAGGACGGGAATGTCTGGACCTCGGCCGGCGTGACCGCCGGCATCGATCTGGCACTTGCCATCGTCGAGAAGGATCTCGGCCTCGACATCGCCTTGAAAGTCGCGCGTGAACTCGTGGTCTTCCTCAAAAGGCCGGGCGGCCAGACGCAGTTCAGCACCCTCCTCGCCGGCCAGCTGGCGCAGAAGACACCCATTCGCGCGGCGCAGGATTTTATTGCCGATAATCTCGCTGCCAACCTCAGCGTCGCGGCAATCGCCAGGCGCACCGGCATGAGCGAGCGGAACTTCTCCAGGCAGTTCAAGCAGGAGGTGGGCATGACGCCGGCCGACTATGTCGAGAGCATGCGGCTTGAGGCCGGGCGCAGGCTTGCCGAAGACACCGGCATACCACTCAAAAAGATTGCCACGGATATCGGCTTCCACGACGATATCGCCTTCCGCCGTTCGTTCGCGCGTCGATTCGGCACCTCGCCGGCCGCCTACCGAAAGAGCTTCGGGTCGTAGGCGGTGGGAGCCAGATCCGCGAGCGGCGCAGACATCTGAAGGGGCCAACCATGTTCGATCTGATCATCCGCAACGCCAACTTTCCGGACGGACGTCAGGGGTTCGACGTCGGAATTCGCGGCGGAACGATCGCGACAATCGAAAAGGCCCTTGCCGCGACATCGGGCGAAGAGATCGACGCCAGCGGCCGGTTGCTCAGCCCGCCCTTCTGCGATCCGCATTTCCACATGGACGCGACGCTGTCGCTCGGCCTGCCGCGCATGAACGTCTCCGGCACGCTGCTCGAAGGCATCGCGCTCTGGGGCGAGTTGCGCCCGAGCCTGACCAAGGAGGCGCTGGTCGAGCGGGCGTTGCGCTACTGCGATCTCGCCGTCAGCCAGGGCCTTCTTGCCATTCGCAGCCATGTGGACACCTCCGACCCACGCCTCGTCACGGCGGAGGCGCTGCTCGAGGTCAAAGAGAAAGTCGCGCCCTATATCGACCTGCAGCTCGTCGCCTTCCCGCAGGACGGCTATTATCGCTCAGCCGACGGCGTGGCGTCACTGAACCGCGCGCTTGACATGGGGGTCGACATCGTTGGCGGAATCCCACATTTCGAGCGCACGATGGAAGAGGGCGCGCGCTCGGTCGAGGCGCTCTGCCGGATCGCCGCCGAGCGCGGGCTGCCGGTCGACATGCACTGCGACGAGACCGACGATCCTCTGTCGCGCCACATCGAGACGCTTGCGGCCGAGACCGTGCGCTTCGGGCTTCAGGGCCGCGTCGCCGGTTCGCATCTGACCTCGATGCACTCGATGGACAACTACTATGTCTCCAAGCTCATCCCGCTGATGGCCGAAGCCGAAATCAACGTCATCCCCAATCCGCTGATCAACATCATGCTTCAGGGTCGTCACGACACCTACCCGAAGCGCCGCGGCATGACGCGGGTCAGGGAATTGATGGCAGCCGGCCTCAACGTCTCCTTCGGGCACGACTGCGTGATGGATCCCTGGTATTCGATGGGTTCGGGCGACATGCTGGAAGTCGCTCATATGGCCATCCACGTGACGCAAATGGGCGGCATCGAGGACAAGCGGAAGATCTTCGACGCGATCACCGTGAATTCGGCGAAAACCATGGGCCTTGAAGGCTATGGGCTGGATGTTGGCTGCAAGGCCGATCTCATCCTGTTGCAGGCAGCCGATGTCAGCGAAGCGTTGCGGCTGAAGCCGAACCGGCTCTTTGTCATCAAGGCCGGCAAGGTCATCGCCCGCACGGCACCGCGCATCGGCGAACTCTTCCTCGACGGGCGGCCCGCCTGGATCGACATCGCGCTGGACTACATACCGAAGACGCCGGCGCCCTGACCCGAGCGGCGTCAGTCTTCGAAATCGCCGAAGACGTTCTGCAGTCGGGTGAGCTGGGCAACGCGCTCGCCGACCTCGTCGCCGAGCACGACGATGATATTGCTCAAGAGCAGATCCATGACGGCGACCGTGGTGGCGGCGCCATCCCAGAGCGGACCGTGCGAGCCCGGAACGACGAGGCAGATGTCGGAGACCTCCGGCGCCCAGGGGCAGAACTCGTCGGTATAGAGGATGACCTTGACGCCGGCGCGACGAGCCTCCTCGGCGAGCGGCCGCGCCTTGGCGGCAAAGCGGCGCACATCGTGCAGGAACAGCACCCGGCCCTCGACTGAACCGTCGAGCAACTCGGCGTAGGTGCCGTTGAGGCCATCGACGAATTGCACCCGCGGCCGCGTGTAGGAGAGCTGGCTGGCGAAATATTGCGCGATGCCGCGAACGTTCTGATAGGCCGCGACATAGACTTCGCTCGCCGAAATCAGCGCATCGATCGTCTGCTGCCACTCCGGCGCCGTCGTCAGCTCGTAGATCATGCCGAGATTGTCGACCTGCTGCTGGATCAGACCGGCCAGCAGCTTGCCCTCGCGGTTATCCTCCCGCAGCCGGCCGACCGAACCCTTGACCTGCCAGGCCGGATTGTTGGAACCGTCGCGCCTCAGCGCATGCTTCAACTCGTCCAGGCCATCAAAGCCCATCCGCCTGAGATAGCGCCCGACGGTCATCGGCGAGACTTCAAGCCGGGTCGCAATCGAGCGCGCCGTCTCGAACGGGATGTCGGCGAGATTGCGCTCGAGATAGTTGGCGATGAGCTTGTCCGACTTCGAGCGTCTCATCTCGTCGCTGCGCAGCAGCTTCAGGATGCGCGGTGCCACGTCCCCTCCCATTCTTGAGCGCCAACCGTCTTGCCAGACGGACAAAGGCCACTGACCCTTCGAATTGTTGCATGTCTATCCCCAGCCGGGAGCTAAGGAAATACGCAGCGTTGTGAAAGCGGATGCCGGATACAAATCGCGGCATCCGCTCCCGTAATCGCATCGCCTGCTTATTGCGCGGTCTTGACCTTCGTCCAGACCCTGTCGAGCTGGCGCACACCGGGGCCGAGATCTTCGAAGATCTGCAGCTTCTGCATGGTTTCCGGCGGTGGGTTGATTTCCTTGCTGTTCTTGATCTGCTCGGGGGTCAATTGTCGGGCCGGCACGTTTGCCGTGCCATTCGTCTGCTGCTCGATGTTGAGCGCCGCCACTTCCGGGCGGGTATAGAACTGCAGGAACTTGATGGCGTTGTCCTTGTTCGGGGCCGACTTCAGCACGCAGATATCCTCCTGGTACATCGTCGCGCCTTCCTCCGGGATCACGTAGCCGAGATCCTTGGGGTTGGCGAAGACGTCGACCATCGAGCCGACGAAGAAGTGACCGGCCGCCACATCGCCGGCGGCGACCATCGGGCGAGTGTCATATGTAAAGGCGGCAACCTCGGGCTTCATCGCGATGATCGTGTCGGCCGCCTGCTGCAGTTCGGCCGGGTCGGTCGAATTGACCTTGTGGCCGTTGAGGATGAGGCCGACCGAGAGCACTTCGCGCATGTCGTCGAGCAGCGTGAATTTCAGCCCCTTGGCCTTCACCGTCTCGATCAGATCGCGCCAGCCGGTCACGTCCTTGCCGAGCAGCGTGCGGTTATAGAGGATGCCGACCGAGCCGAAGGCGTAAGGCAGGCAATATTCGCCCTTCGGGTCGCTCTTCGCGCGCAGGAAGGTCGGATCGATGTTCTTGAACCCCTCGTAGGCGTTGATGTCGGTCTTCTCGAGCAGGTCCAGCTTGGCCATGATGTCCTGCATGTGCACCGACGGGAAGACGATGTCATAGCCCGTGGCGCCACCCTGGATCTTCGCCAGCATCTCTTCGTTCGACGAGTAGGTCGAAAGGTTGACCTTGATCTGGGTCTCCTCCTCGAATTTCTTCAGGACGGCCGGATTGATGTATTCGCCCCAGTTGTAGATGTTGAGCTCGGCCGCTTCTGCCGTGCCAAAGAGGGCTGCCAGCGTCGCCAGCGAAAGGGCTGCAAAACGCGCGCGGGCCACGAAGGGCTTCTTGTCTTGACGCGCCACCCCATGTGTCATTGTCATCTATAGGTCTCCTCTGAAGGTTCACGGCCGAATGGCCTGACACGGCCTTGTCGGCCGCCTCCGGATCACGGCTTCTCGTGGCCGTTGACACCGATCAGCAAATGGTATCCATATATCCAAAACGCACAAGCGTTATTTGCATAACATTTTGGGGAACAGAAGTATGCAGAATTCCATCGTCCGGCTGGTGGAGGCGAGCAAGGCCTTCACCACTCCGGAAGGCGGCAGCGTAACCGCGCTCGACCGCATCGATCTCGATGTCCGCCGCAACGAATTCCTGACCCTGCTCGGGCCGTCCGGCTGCGGCAAGACCACGCTGCTGCAGGCAATCAGCGGCTTCGTCGAACTCGACGACGGTTCGATCCTCATCGACGGCGAGGACATGACCGACCGGCCGCCCTACCGCCGCCCGGTCAACACCGTCTTCCAGAACTACGCGCTGTTTCCGCATATGACGGTCGGCGAAAACGTCGCCTATTCGCTGGAGGTCGCGGGCGTCGCCAAACAGGAGCGCCGGGAAAAAGTCGCGAACGCCCTGAAGATGGTCGGGCTCGAAGGCATGGAGGCGCGGCGCCCGCGCCAGCTCTCGGGCGGCCAGCAGCAGCGCGTGGCGCTTGCCCGCGCGATCATCGCCAGGCCGAAATTGCTGTTGCTCGACGAGCCGTTGTCGGCGCTCGACAAGAACCTGCGCCAGGCGATGCAGATCGAGTTGAAGACGCTGCAGAACGAGCTCGGCATCTCCTTCATCTTCGTCACCCATGACCAGCAGGAAGCGCTGACGATGTCGGATCGCGTCGCCGTGCTTTCTGGCGGCCGGATCCAGCAGCTCGATACGCCCCGCGCCATCTACGACCATCCCGTCAACACCTTCGTCGCGACCTTCATCGGCGCCAGCAACCTGTTCGAGGGCACGCTCGACGGCGACCGGCTGATGACTGCAGATGGCATGTCGATCCGCCACCAGCCCTGCGACAGGAAAATCTCGACGAAGGCGACGGCACTGATCCGTCCGGAACAGTTCTTCCTTGCCGAGGACAACGCGCCCTTCCCGACGATCGACGTCGATCTCGACCAGATCGTCTTCGTCGGCTCGACCTTCGAGCTGTTCGGCCGCACAGCAGAGGGGCGCAAGGTCGTGGCCGAAGTTCCGGCCAACCGCCGCAGCCTCGTCGGCGCGATCGAACAGTCCCGCAAGGCGCGGCTTGCCTATGACCCTTCGGCCGTGCACCTGATCGGCGAAAGGCGAGGTGCCTGATGTCGATCGCCAGCCGCCGCCGCCTTCAACTTGGCCTCCTGCTCGGACCCGTCTCGGCTTTTCTCGCCGTCTTCTTCCTCGGCCCGCTCGCTATCATGGTCGTGACCAGCTTTCTCGCGCCCGGCCTTTACGGCGGGGTGGAATGGACCTTCTATCCGCATAATTTCGGCCGGATCCTCGGTTTTGCCGATCCGATGTTCGAGGAGTTCGATCCGATCTACATCGCGATCTTCCTGCGCTCGGTCGAGATTGCCGCGCTGACGGTGCTTGCGACCCTGCTCGTCTGTTATCCCGCCGCCTTCTGCATTGCCCGGCTTTCCGAGCGCTGGAAGAACTTCTGCCTGTTCCTGATCACGCTGCCCTTCTTCACCAGCCTGATCGTGCGGCTCTTCGTCTGGGTGCTGATCCTGCGCCAGACCGGCCTGGTCAATGAAGTGCTCCTCTCCACCGGGCTGATCGAGCGGCCGCTCGACCTGATCTACACCCAGGGCGCGATCATCCTCGGCATGACCTATGTGTTCATTCCCTTCATGTTCATGCCCGTCTATGCGAGCGTCGAGAAGCTCGACTGGACGCTGGTGCGCGCCTCGCTCGATCTCGGCGCCGGCCCGGTGCGCACGTTTCTGCGCATCATCCTGCCGCTGACGGCCCCAGGCATCGCCGGCGGCGCCGTCATCGTGTTCATCCCGGCACTCGGCAATTTCGTCGTGCCGGCCGTGCTTGGCGGCGCCAAGGTGATGATGTTCGGCAACCTGATCGAGCAGCAGTTCCTGGCTGCCCGCAACTGGCCCTTCGGGGCGGCGCTGGCGATGATGGTGATGAGCGTCATGCTGATCATGATGGTCGCCCAGGTGGTGCTTTCCGGCCGGCGCAACGCCGCCGCGGCCCTGGCACGGTGAGGTCATCCATGAAGATCGCTCGATCCCTCTTCAACGGCGGCCTCATCGCCTACACCGGCCTGTTCTTCGCCTTCATCTACATTCCGCTCGTCGTCATCGCCGTCTATTCGTTCAACGCCAATCCGGTGAACATGATGACCTGGACGGGCTTCACCACCGAATGGTACGCGCAGGTGCTCGGCTTCAAGACCAAGGTCTCCGAAAGCGCGCTCTATATCGAATCAACCGGCCAGCTGCTGCAGGCGGTGTGGAACAGCCTGGTCATCGCGGCCTCCACGACGGCCATCGCGACCGTCTTCGGAACCGCAATCGCGATTGCCCTCTATCGTTTCGAATTCGTCGGCCAGCGTTTTTACCGGGTGGTGATGTTCATGCCGATGCTGATGCCTGACATCGTGCTCGGCATCGCGCTTCTGATCTTCTTCGTCAATTCCGGCATCAGGCTGGGGCTGACGACGATCATCATCGGCCAGTGCACCTTCCTGATTTCCTATGTCTTCATCGTCGTTTCGGCACGGCTCGCCGGCATGGACAGGACACTCGAACACGCTTCGGCCGATCTTGGCGCCAACGAGTGGATGACCTTTCGCCGGGTGGTGCTGCCGCAACTCTTTCCGGCGATCGTCGGCGGCGCGCTGCTCGCCTTCATCATCTCGATGGACGACCTCGTCATCACCTACTTCATCGCCGGCGTCGACGTCACCACGCTGCCGATGTTCATCTTCTCCATGCTTCGACGCGGCATCAAACCGGAGATCAACGCCATTGCGGTGATGATGCTCTCCTTCTCCTTCGTCGTCGCCTCGCTCGGCCTTTACCTTCGCTCCCGGCAGAAATGATCATGAACGACAAGACCTCTACGCCCTCCTCCGCTCGCGCCCGCGATATTGGCCTGCCGTTTTCCGGCCGCACCGGCCGCTTCAACGCCATCACCGATGTCGAAGGCATCGCCGTCGGCTTCCGCACGATCGAGGAAGAGACCCCGCGCCCCGGCCGCAAGCGTCCGGTCCGCACCGGCGTCACCGCCATCCTGCCGCATGCCGGCTCGGCAACCCCTGTCCCCGTCTATGCCGGCGTGCACCGCTTCAACGGCAATGGCGAAATGACCGGCACTCACTGGATCGAGGACGGGGGCTTCTTCCTGGGGCCGGTGATGATTACCAACACCCATGCGGTCGGCATGACGCACCACGCCACCATCCAGTGGATGCTGGAGCGCTACAAATCGACCTATGACACCGACGACTTTCTCTGGCTGATGCCGGTGGTGGCCGAGACCTATGACGGCGTGCTCAACGACATCAACGGCCAGCCAATCACCGAAGCCGATGTGCGCGCCGCACTCGACAGCGCCACATCCGGTCCGGTCGAGGAAGGCAATTGCGGCGGCGGCACCGGCATGATCGCCTATGGCTTCAAGGGCGGTACCGGCACCGCCTCGCGGGTCGTGGAATTCGGTGGCCGCGACTACACGGTCGGCACGCTGGTGCAGGCCAATCACGGCCAGCGCGACTGGCTGACGATCCGCGGCGTTCCGGTCGGCGAGCACATGCGCGACGGCACGCCGCAAAGCCAGATGCAGGAGCGCGGCTCGATCATCGTCGTCATCGCCACCGACCTGCCGATGGCGCCACATCAGCTCAAGCGCCTGGCGCGGCGGGCAGCGATCGGCATTGGCCGCAACGGCACCCCCGGCGGCAACAATTCCGGCGACATCTTCCTCGCCTTCTCCACCGCCAACACCCAGCCGATGGCGCACAAGGCGCCGCCGCGCCTGTCGCTGGAAATCGTCAACGACGAACTGCTCGACCCTGTTTATCTCGCCACCGTCGACAGCGTCGAGGAAGCGGTGGTCAACGCGATGATCGCGGCGGAGGATTCCGGCGGCACGGCCCATGACCGTTTCAAGATCCAAGCGATCCGGCACGAGCCGCTGTTGGAAGTGATGCGCAGCTACGGCCGGTAGCCAGGCGTCGCCGGAAACGACCCGGCCCGGTGGCCGAACACTTAGCCGGCTCCGGACGCGCTCACGCGCGCCCGTCGCCAGTCGCTGGGCGCCTCACCAACGCGCAATCGGAAAAAGCGCGAGAAATAGGCGGCATCGGCAAAACCGATCTCATAGGCGATGTCTTCGAGCGGCCGCACGGTGAAGAGCAGCAGGCGTTTGGCCTCGAGCAATCTCCGCTCGTTGATCAGTTCCTTGACCTGCATGCCGAAGGCCTCCCTGCTCGCCTTGGCGATCAGATGCGGCGTCGTCGCCAGCGCGTCGGTGTAGTGCCCGACGCTCCATTTCTCGCGGAAATGCCGGTCGACAAGCCGGCGCAATTGCGTTGCCAACAGAGCCTGTGTCGGCTGCCCAGCCGGAGCGGCCGATGCCAGACGAGCGATCTGGGTGAGCACGGCGGCGACCAGAGAAGCGAGCATTTGTTGGCTGCCTGCGGCGCCACCGGCATATTCGTCGGCGATGATATCGAGCAGTTCGGCAAGGCGGCGCCAGCCCCGGTCGCCGCTTTCGCCCCGGATCATCGTGGACCGATCGAGCGGGAGCGTTGTGTGCTCCCGGATGGAGAGCAGCGCACCGTCGGCGACCGAGACGACGATGGCATCGCTCGTTTCCGGATCGACGGAAAAGCCGTGCACGACGCCGCTCGGCACGAAGCTCGCGGCCGGCGCTGAAAAGTCCAATGGCTTGTCATCGATGAAATAGGTGCCGCCACCGCTCAGCCAGAAGGTGACCTGTCCCATCTGGTCGTGCTTGTGCGCACTGACCTGCCCCTGATGTAGGCCTTTGCGGGCCATGACAGTCTCGACATGGAAGAAACCCGGTTCGAGCTGTTGCTCCGGTTCGCCGTATACGAAGAAACTGGGAATGGCGTCGGTCATCGTTCACCGGAAAAAGTCCAAGTCATTTTGCCATTCTGTCCATGGCGGCGGACGATTTCAACGCCTAGCCTTGACGAAACTCAAGGAGGAGAAAATGAGAGCAGAGGATTTCCGCGCCGACAGGACGCGGCCCTTCACTGGCGCCGAATACCTGGAAAGCCTGCGCGACGGCCGCGAGGTCTATATCAACGGCGAGCGCGTGCACGATGTCACCAGCCATCCGGCGATGCGCAACTCCGCCCGGTCGCTCGCAAGGCTCTATGACGCGCTGCACGACCCCGCGAAGAAAGACATCCTGACCTCACCGACGGATACCGGCTCCGGCGGATACACCCACAAATATTTCCGTGTCGCCCGCTCCTCCGCCGATCTTGCGGCACAGCAGGGCGCGATCGCCGAGTGGGCGCGCATGTCCTATGGCTGGATGGGCCGCACCGCCGATTACAAGGCGGCGTTGATGAACACGCTCGGCGCCAATGCCAATTGGTACGGCCCCTTCAAGGACAATGCGCTCGCCTGGCACAAACGCGCCCAGGAAGCGGCGCTCTTCATGAACCACGCGATCGTCAATCCGCCGATCGACAGGCACAAACCGGCCGATGCGGTGAAAGACGTCTTCGTTCACATCACCAAGGAAACCGACGCCGGCATCTATGTCTCGGGCGCCAAAGTCGTCGCCACCTCCTCGGCGCTGACGCACTATAATTTCCTGGCGCAGAGCTCGGCGACGGTGACCGAGGATCCGTCGCTCTCCGTGATGTTCATCGTTCCGATGAATGCGCCTGGTATCAAGATGTTCTGCCGGGTTTCCTACGAGCAGACCGCCAACACCGTCGGCCACCCCTTCGACTATCCGCTGTCGTCGCGCTTCGACGAGAACGACGCGATCCTGGTGCTCGACAATGTCTTCGTGCCCTGGGAAGACGTGCTGGTCCTCCGGGACGCCGCCAAGATCCTCTCCTTCCACCCCGCCTCCGGCTTCATGCACGGCTATTGCTTCCAGGGCTGCACCCGTTTCGCGGTGAAGCTCGATTTCCTCGCCGGCCTGCTTGCCAAGGCCTTGAGGGCGACCGGCGGCGATGCGTTTCGCGGCAACCAGGCAGCGCTCGGCGAAGTCATCGCGCTCCGCCACATGTTCTGGAGCTTCTCCAACGCCATGGCGCACAATCCCATTCCCTGGGCCGATGGCGCCGTGCTTCCCAATCTCGAAGCCGCCCTTTCCTATCGCACCTTCATGTCCGAGGCCTATCCGCGTGTGGTCGAAACCATCCGCAGGGTCATTGCCTCGGGCCTCATCTACCTGCCGTCTTCCGCGCGCGACTTCGGCAATCCCGAGATCGATCGTTACCTGGCGCAATATGTGCGCGGCTCCAACGACATGGGGCACATCGAACGCATCAAGATCATGAAGCTGCTGTGGGATGCGACGGGAACGGAGTTTGGCGGGCGCCATGCGCTCTATGAACTCAACTATGCCGGAGCTCCCGAGGAGGTAAGGCTGCAGGTGCTGAAGGGCGCGGAGCGCGGCGGACGGCTGAAGGAAATGGAAGCGCTCGTCGACCAGTGCATGGCCGACTACGACGAGAACGGCTGGACGGGCAAAACCTGGCTGCCGCCGCTCGATGACGGTCAATCTCTGCGCAACGCAGCCGAATGAGGTCGGCCATGAAACCGCTCGTCTCGAAGACCGAGTTTCGCAACGCCATGGCGCGGGTCTGCGCGCCGGTCAACGTCATCACGACAAACGGACCCGCCGGACGCGGCGGGTTCACCGCCACCGCCATGTGCTCGGTGACCGACGAGCCGCCGACGCTGCTCGTCTGCATGAACCGCAACTCCGCCCAATGCGGCCTGTTCATCGAAAACCGCCGTTTCTGCGTCAACGTGCTCAGTCACGACCACCGCGATCTTGCCGGCCATTTCGCCGGGGCGACGCAGGACATGGCCGCCCGTTATGCGGCGGCCGACTGGGTCGAGATGACGTCCGGAAGCTTCGCGGTCAAGGATGCGATCGTCTCGCTCGATTGCGAACTGGCGGAAGCGCGGCTGCTTGGAACGCACCATATCCTGATCGGACGGGTCGTCGGCATTCGTTCGCGCAGCGACGGCAACGCACTGCTCTATTTCGACCGCAACTATGTGCACGTGCCGACGCAACTTGGCAGCTTCGGCGGCTAGGCGGCGCCTCGGCACTTCGCCGGAGCAACCCATTTTCCCGAGCACAGCGATGGAGAGGCACGTGTTCGTTGCACCGTATCCGGCCCCACTTGTCGCGGGGCCGACGCAATCGGCACCCAGATACTGATCAACGCCATTTGTTTTTTGTCGAAACGCGTCTATCTGCTTGGCGCGGAGCGAGAAAGGAATCGGGATGGTGGTTGCCGAGCCGAGCGGACGATCGATGGCGGATGGGAAAAACAGGGAGACCGATCGCCTGGCTGCGCTTGGACTGCTCGACATCCTCGACACACCAAGAGACGACGGCATGGACCGCGTCGTGCGGTTGATAAAGCAGATCTTTGCCATCGAGATCGGCATCGTCTCCCTGATCGATGCCCATCGGCAATGGTACAAGGCCTGCTCGGGGCTCGCGGCCGAAGAGGTTCCCCTGAAAGACACGTTCTGCCGATACGTGCTCGCCTGTGATGAGCCTCTCGTTGTCGAGGATGCCACAAAAGATCCGCGCTTTGCGCAGCATCCGGCCGTGACGAGTGCGGACCATATTCGCTTCTATGCCGGTGTCCCCTTGAAAACACGGGACGGCCACACAATCGGCACCGTGTGTGCCATCGATCGCTCCCCAAGAGCTTTCGTTGAGAGGGACCTGGCAATTCTGGCTGAACTGGCTGGGGTGGCGATGGATCGGATCGAGTTGCTGCAGTCGGCAGCAACCGACGGGCTCACCGGCGCACTCACCCGACGCGCCTTCCGCGAGGAGGCGGACAAGCTGATCTCGCTTGCCATCCGGCACGAGCACGACCTCTCTTGCATCATCCTTGACGTCGATCACTTCAAGCGGGTCAACGATACGCATGGGCACGCGGCAGGCGACGAGGTTCTGAAGGCTGTCGCCTCTGTCTGCCAATCCAATCTTCGGGCCAGTGACCTGTTCGGGCGGCTTGGTGGCGAGGAATTCGCCGTCGTGTTGCCGCACGTGGACGCAAACGGCGCGCTGACGGCGGCGGAAAAGCTAAGGGCCGCGATTGCCGCCCAAACGATGCATGGTGACTTTGGCTCGCTTACCGTCACCGCAAGTTTCGGCACGTCGGCGCTGTCGGCCAAGGGCAGAGATAGCGGCACTTTGCTCGCACAGGCCGACGCCGCGATGTATCTCGCCAAGGCCTCAGGACGAAACCGTTGTGTCGATTGGAACGGCCTCGACGCCAGATATGAAGCAGGGCCCCGTCAATCGGTCCTCAAGGCCGGCACCATCCTCTATGACGACCGCCACACGAGCATCGACTGCACGATCAGGTCCCTGGGCGCTGAAGGTGCGGCCGTGACGGTTTCCAACTCCGCCGGCATCCCACCGGAATTCGTGCTGGTCGTCGCCGGCGACGATTTTGAGACCGAGTGCCATGTGGTGGCGCGCGACCGGCAAAATCTCGAACTCGCCTTCGGATAGGCCGTTTACCGGACGGCACCGCTTGGGCTGCCGGGCAGAGCGTAAAGGAGGGCCGCCAGCTCGGCCGCCCTCCTCAATCACATAACAATGCGTTACTCCGCAGCAGCTTCCAGCCCCTTCGGCGAGGTCGATGCCTTGCGGGCCTGCATCTTCTTGAAAAGGAAGAAGTAGAGCTTGATGTACTGCCCGACGAGAATGGCGTTCAGGATCGTACCTTCGCGGATGAACTTGACTTCGGCGAGGAACGCCAGACCGATGCAGGCCGAAAGCACAAGCAGGGTGCAATCGAAGCCGGTCTTGATGTTGCCCCACTTCCAGCCGGTGCGCTTGAAGATCGTGTTGACGAACATGTCGATCGGCATCAGCACCAGATTGGCGCGGATCATCAGGAACAGGCCGAAGGCGAGCGCCGCATCAGCAAAGACCAGGAGCGCCACCCGGAGCGGATAGGCATCGAGCTTGATGAACTCGGTGAGACCCAGGTTGAAATCGAGGAAGACCGCCAGCACGAAAGCCGGGATCAACGACGCGAAGTTCTTGAGCTTGAAGTCTTTCGGCAGCACCAGATAGGTCAGAAACAACATGATCAGTTCGAGCATGAAGTTGTAGGTGCCCTGGCTGAACGGCGGGTAGACCAGCGTCATCGTTCTGGTCAGGCTGCTCTGGGGCGAGATGCCGATCCCCGCCCTGATTGCCAGACTGACGCCGAAAGTCAGCACATAGATGCCGACGACATACATGATCCAGCGCCGCGTCAGGCTGCCGGTATCGACGATCTCGGCTTCCGCCGTATTGTGGTCCATGGTTTCCTCCCTCGAAATTTGTCCGGGCTTCCTTCGCCCGTCTGCTCATCCCCCCTCAGCGATGAGCTTTTGAATGGTTGGCTTGTCCGCCCATTGCGGCGGCCAAGCCATTCCCTTGGGCCGACGAATACCGAAGCACCCCGTCGGCTTTTTCTGCATTGGCTCCTAGGCCATGAAGCGGAAGCGATGCAACGAAATGAACAGGCTGAGCAGCTTGTTGACCACCGGTTCGCCTTCGTTGCGGTTGCCCAATGCCTCGAGCGCCGCGTCGATCGCGCCGGCGCTCGCCGTCAGCTCTTTCACGGTCATGTTGGCCATGACGCCGTAGATCTCGAGCGGCATGACCGCCCTGTCGACCTTGCCCTCGGTCACGACGCAGGCGCCGGCATAGCTGTCCACGCGCTTCAGGCAGTGGCACATTTCGGCGCTGTCCTCACCGACGACGACGAAATAAGGCTTCGGCGCCGGCCAGAAGGTGGCGACCGCGCCACGATCCAAGGAAACACCCTTGAACAGACCGTTGACGATGTGACGCTTGCCGTCGGCATAACGCTGCACGACCGACAGCCGGCTCAGCTTCACGCCGTCATGTTCCGCGACGACCTTGCCGTCCGTGAGCGGAGCCCAGACCTCCTGGTAGAACTTGGCGTGGCCGCGACCATAGACGTCGAAGAGATAAACCTTCGCACGGGTCCCGTCTTCCGACACCTCCAATGGCACGATGTCGAGCTGCTCCGGCGTCAGATCGGCAAGGCCCGTCACTCCGTCCTTGCACATGCCGGAGTAGTCGATCTCTGCATTCTTCAAGAGCTTGCGGTCCTTGGCGACCAGTTCTCCATCCTTGAAGACGTAGAGCGGATTGATGCGCGACAGGCTGTCGGTCAGCACGATGTCGGCAAAGCGACCGGGGGTCAGCGAGCCGACCTTGTCTTCCATGTGGAACGAGCGGGCGGTGTTGTAGGTCGCCATCTTGATCGCGTGGATCGGATTGATACCCATCTCGGCGCAGAGCGAGATGATCCAGTCCATGTGCCCCATTGTGAGGAGCCGCTCGATCGAGATGTTGTCGGTGCACAGCATGAAGTTGTCGGTCGGCCATTTGCGGTCGACGATGGCGCGCAACAGCACCTTGATCACCTCGCTGCTGCCGACGCCGAACTTGATGTGCGTCGGGAAGCCGTAGCGGATGCTCTTTTCGATGTCCTTCTCGTTCCAGACATCGTGGTTGTTGGAAACGCCGATGGCCGGCAGGTAGTTGAGGATCATGTCGGAAAGGGCGGTGACGCCCCAGTGACCGTTCATGAAGCCGCCTTTGGCCCGCACCCACGCCGCCTTGCGGAAGTCGTCGTCATTGCCGGAGCTGTAGGTGAAGTGCTCGAACTCGCCGAGGCCGATGACTGGCTCCATCTTGAGCACGGCCTCGGTCACCGATGCCGAGGTCTTCTTCCCGGGTGCGAAGGCATAGAGGCGGTACGGCAGTTGCTCGTAATCCTTGAACAGTGCCTCGGCCGCCTCAACACCCTCCTTGCCGGCGGCACTCAGCAGATCCAGGCATTCGGCATAGATCGTCGTCGTGCCGCAGGGCACCATCGCTTCGGCGAGCGCGGTCGGGTGGGCGAGCTGCGACTCGAAATGGATATGGGCGTCGATCAGGCCGGGGATGGCATAGAGCCCCTTGCCGTCGAACACGTCCTTCACCTTCAGGACCGCCTCGTCCGGGTTCAGCGCGATGATGCGCTTGTCGTAGACGAGGATGGAACCCTGATAGACGGTCTCGCCGTGAACATCGAGGATGTTCAGGTTCTTCAGGAGAAGGTCGGCTTCCTTCTCGCCGTTCAGGATATCGAAGATGGCACGCACCTTGTCATAGTGCGCGGCTTCAGTGCTGTTCACGAATAGTCCTCCACATTCCTTGTCATCGTCCCCTGCGAACACGCATGGATCGGCGATGATCGTTTAAGCTCCCGCAGGCGCTGGCAGCGCGCCCCTCGCCAACCATAAGAGGCCATTGCACCGCTTCCGAAAAGCAGTATTAAATGCGCGCATCGTTCTCTTTTCGAGAACACTGGAAATGGGAAACCCTCATGCTGCATTCGCGCGTGCTGCGCTACCTTGACGAAGTGGCGCGATGCGGCTCGATCCGTGGCGCCAGCGAACGGCTGAACGTTGCTGCGTCTGCCATCAACAAGCATGTGCTGCAGTTGGAGGAGACAATCGGCGAACCGCTGTTCGAGCGCTTGCCGCGTGGCTTGCGCCTGACGCCAGCCGGCGAAATCCTGGTCGCGCATGTGCGCCGCACGATGAAGGAATACAACCAGGTCGAGGCCGAGATCCGCGACATCAAGGCGCTGCAGAGCGGCGAAGTCATTATCGCCACCATGAACGGACTTGCCGGCGGCATCGTGCCCAAGGCTGTCGCGACCTTCGGGGCGCGCCATCCGCGGCTGAAGATCACCATCCGGGTGATGTTTGCCCGCGATATCGCCCAGGCGGTTTCCGATGGCGAGGCCGATCTCGGCTTCGCCTTCAACCTGCCGTCCTCGCAGCAGCTCGAAACCCTCTGGAAGATGGACACCCGCCTCGGCGCGGTAGTGGCGCCCGAACATCCGCTCGTCGGCATGGAGACGCTGCCGCTGGCCTCTTGCCAGCCGTACCCCCTGATCTTTGCCGACAAGTCGATGCAGATCCACGGCATCGTCGCCGGCGCATTCGCGCAGGCCGGGGTCGAGGTCGAGCCGACCTATCTCACCAACTCGATCGAGGCGATGAAGTGTCTTGCGGCTGCCGGCGACGGTATCGCCTTTCTCAGCAAGTTCGACATAACCGAAGAACAGCGCAACGGCATGCTCACCTATCTGCAAATCCGCGACCGGACATTCGGCAAGAACGTGCTCTCCCTCGTCCAGCGCGAGAAGCGCAGCCATGGCCTTGCGGCATCGATGTTTGCCGAGGAAATCATGCGGTCATTGCGAAGCGCGATGGACTGAACCTTCGCGCGGAGCCGATCTTGCCCGTCATCCGCCCGACCCCGGCGCCAGCTCGCCTTTGCGAACTTAGAGCTGGATCCAGGCGGTCTTCAAATCGGTGTACTTGTCGAGCGCATGAAGCGACTTGTCGTGACCGTTGCCGGACTGCCTGACACCGCCGAGCGGCACCGTGTTGTCAGCGCCGCCATAGGTGTTGACGTGCACGACACCGGCACGGATGCCCCGCACCATGCGATGGGCCCGCGAGAGGTTCGCGGTCCAGACGGCGGACGCCAGACCGTAGTCGGTCGCATTGGCGATCTTCAGGGCCTCTGCCTCGTCGTCGAACGGAATGATCGCCAGCACAGGACCAAAAACCTCTTCCTTCGCCAGCTTCATATCAGGCTCGACATCGAAAACAGTCGGCTGCATGTAATAGCCGCCGCTCTCTTCAAGGATACGCGTGCCGCCGGAGCGAAGCCTTGCGCCTTCGGCCTGCGCCTCTCCGACGAATTCCAGGTTCTTGGCGAGCTGGGCTTCGCTGGAAATCGCGCCGGCTTCGGTCGCAAGAAGCAGCGGATCGCCGACCTTCATCGACGCCGCGATCGCGGCCACTTTCTCAGCGAAGGCTTCGTGGATGGAGCGCTCGACCAGCAGCCTTGAGCCGGCAACGCAGACTTGGCCGGAATTGCGGAAGATGCCGTAGGCCGAAATGCGGGCGGCCTGGTCGAGATCCGGGGCATCGGCAAAGACGACGTTCGGCGACTTGCCGCCGAGTTCGAGATAGACGCGCTTCAGGTTGGAGCGCGCCGAGTATTCGAGCAGTCGCCGGCCGACGCCGCCGGAGCCAGTGAAGGCGAGCACATCGATATCGCCATGCAGTCCGATCGCCTCGCCTGTCGTCGCCCCCCGGCCGGTGACGACGTTCAAGACGCCCTCGGGCAGGCCGGCGTCGGCGCAGATTTCGGCAAGCCTGAGCAGGCTGAGCGACGCCCCTTCGGCCGGTTTCAGCACGACCGAGTTTCCGGCGGCAAGCGCCGGCGCGATCTTCCAGGCGCCGATCATCAGCGGGAAATTCCAGGGAACGATCGCCGCGACCACACCGATCGGTTCGCGGTGAATGAGGCCGAGGATGTTGTCGGCCGTCGGCGCGATCTCGCCATAGACCTTGTCGAGCGCCTCGGCATAGTAGCGGAAGGTGCCCGCGGCGCTGCCGGGCTCCGCTTTGAGCGCCATCGAGATTTCCGTCCCGTTGTCGCGCACGCCGAGCACGGCAAGCTCCAGCGCCTGCGCTTCGATGATCTCGGCAATGCGCGTCAGCACCTTTTTGCGCACAGCCGGTGCCGCCTTCGACCAGCTTCCTTTTTCAAAGGCACTGCGGGCCGCACGAACGGCCGCATCGACATCGGCGGCACCCGCGTCGGCAATCGTCGTCAGGCGGCTGCCGTCGATCGGCGAGACGACATCGAGCGTTTCGCCGGACAGGCTTTCCAACCAGCGGCCACCGATGAACAGCTTCTGCCCGGCGACGGGAAGGCTTCGCAACTGGTCGATCTTGTCCTGCATGATGTCTGGTCCCGTTTGACGTGTGGGGAGGGCAGAAATTCCGCCGTCCCGGTTGTTCGAGATTACGCGGTTCCCGGAATTCCGCTTCCGGGAACCGCAAGGCCGCTGTCAGATCTCCTGGCCGGCGCCGAGGCGCGCGAATTCGAGCGGATTGCCCGACTTCAGCGATGCTGCAAGCGCCAGACCGATCAGACCGAAGATCACCACCAGCCCCGGCAGCAACACGGCGAGCATGCCGGTGGCGCCGGCGAGGTCGCCAAAATTGACCGCAATGGCGATGATGACAGCAACAAGGATCAGGCCGGTGACGACAGGAATGACCTTGGTGACCAGCGGGTTGCGTTCAAGGCCCGGATTGCGGCCGAAGAAGGCGACGATCGCAAAGGCGGTAAACGCCATCAGCGTCATGACGGCGAGCGTACCGACATTGGTGAGCCACGAGAAGAGCGCCAGCACCGGGTCCTGACCGGTGGCGGCAAAGAGCGCCACAACCAGCACGGCGATGACAGTCTGGATCAGCGAGCCGACATGCGGGCTATGGTAGACCGGATGGGTCACTCCGATCGAGGCCGGAAGCAGCCGTTCGCGACCAGCGACATAGAGATAACGGGCGACACCATTGTGGAAGGCCAGGACGCCGGCAAAGAGGCTGGTGACGAAGAGTACGTTCATCAGCGGCGGCAGCCAGCCGCCTGCATAGCGTTCGGCAAGGCCAAAGAGGAAGGTGGTCGGATCGGCAAGCCCCTGCAGTTCCGGCACGAGCTTGTCGGCACCGGCGGCGTTCACCATCAGCCAGGAGGTGAACATGTAGAAGATGCCGATGATCAGCACCGAGATATAGGTCGCGCGCGGCACCGTCTTGTGTGGCTCGCGGGCTTCCTCGCTGTAGATCGTCGTCGCCTCGAAACCGATGAAGGCGGCAAAGCAGAAGAGAATGCCGATCGACGGCGAGCCGGAAAGGATAGCCGACGGCGTGAACGAGACCGTTGTCAGCCCGCTGTCGCCGCCCTTGGCGAGGATCGCCACGTCGATGACCAGCACGACGAGATACTCAAGGATGACGAGAACCGTCAGCACCTTGGCGGACAGGTCGACACGGCGATAACCGAGTACCCCCACGATGGCGATGCCGATGAAGGTCCACACCCACCAGGGCAGATCGATCCCGAAGCCGGCAAAGAGCCCGGCGGTCGCGGCGCCGAAGAGACCGAAAACGCCGATCTGCATCGCGTTATAGGCGAGGATGGCGATCATCGCGGCAGCGCCACCCATCAGTCCACCGAGGCCTTGAGCCGTGTAGGCGTAAAAGGCGCCGGCGTTGCGGATGTGCCGGGCCATGGCGACATAGCCGACCGAAAACAACAGCAGGATCAACGTGACGATGAGGAAGGTGCCGGGAATGCCGGCGCCGTTTCCAAGCAGCATCGACAGCGGGACGCCACCGGCGACCGCGGTCAGCGGTGCGGCAGCGGATACGACGAGAAAGGTGACCGCGCCGACGCCAAGGGCGTTCTTGCGCAGCTGGTTCGCGCCGGTCACGGGCGCAGATGAATTGTCCATAGTCCTTAAGCTCCCCTTGTTGGCGATGACGCCTTTTGTTGCCTCTGGTCCTTCTCTCCAGCGGCAAGCTCCCTGAAGCGGGACTAAGGCACGGGGTTTTGCTTTTTATCTTGGCCGCGCAAGTCTTTCGGTTCAATATATGAACCTTAGCTTCAAATATAGACTTGCAAATTGCGTTTGGCCCTGTCAAGTTATTTCGCATGTTAAGTATCTCGACCTGAGACACGAGGGCGGACGCACCGCCCCGTGAACGGGAACAGGCGGAGATGACTTGCGACGGCGCTCAACGAGGAGGAATGGATGAGCACCATCAGTAAGGCCCTGACTTTGCTCGACACGATCTCGCGCCTGGAAAGGGAAGCGGGCTTGAGCGACATCGCCAGGCACTGCGCGCTCGACAAGGCGACCACCCGGCGGTTTCTCGTCGAACTGGAAAAACACGGTTTTGTCGAGCAGGACCCGGAAACGCGGCGCTATCGCCTCGGCGGTGCACCGGTGCGGCTTGCCCGCATCCGCGAGACACGCTTTCCCTATCTGAGCGTGGCAACGCCCTTCGCGCGGGAACTCGCAAACCTCACCGGCGAAACCGTCCATCTTTCCGAACACGCGGCCGGTCGCCTTTCGACCATACATGTCGAGGATTCGCAGCGGGCACACCGGGTCATCGTCGATGTCGGCAGCATCCTGCCCTACCACGCGACCGCATCCGGCCTCGGCTTTCTGGCCTTCTGCCCGCAGAAGGACATCGACGCGGCCATCTCGGCACCGCTTCAAGCCTTCACGGACCACACACTGACCGACCCGGCAGCACTGCGCCAGACCTTGGGCGAGACGCTCCGGCGTGGCTATTCGATCTGCCATCACGGGCTGGAAACCGGTGTCGTCAGCGTCGCCGCCCCGATCCGCGCGCCGGGCAGCCCGCCGGTTGGAGCCATCGCCGTCGCAGCGCCGTCGACGCGCGCGGAAAAGGAGACGGTGGAGCAGATGGGCCGCGCGGCGATGGCCACGGCCAGACGCATTTCCGAAAGACTTTTCGGGTTGGAGCAGGTTGCTGCCGATCCGCTGGCAAGGAGGGCCGGCTGATGAATGCAATGAACCGTCTCCCCAACATCCTCGTGGTGGGTACGGGTGACACCAAATGCGACGAACTCCAGTTCATGGCGTCCGTCATCCGCGAAGCCGGCGGCCTGCCTGTGATGATGGACGTCAGCATTCTCGGCGACCCGCCCTATCAGCCTGAATATTCTCGCCATGACATTGCGGTCGCCGCCGGCGTCACCATCGAAGCGATTGCGGCCAGCGGCGACGAGCACAGTGCCATGGCGCTGATGGCAGAGGGTGCCGCCGCCCTCACCCGCTCGCTCTACGAGGCCGGCCAGGCCGATGGCGTCATCGTTCTCGGCGGCTCGATGGGCACAGATCTGGCACTCGACGTTGCCGCGGCGCTACCGCTCGGCGTGCCGAAATTCATCGTATCGACCATCGCCTATTCCCATCTGCTGCCGCCGGAGCGTATCGCCCCGGACCTGATGATGATCCTCTGGGCCGGTGGCCTCTATGGTCTCAACGGCATCTGCCGCTCGGTCCTCTCACAGGCCTGCGGCGCCGTCGTCGGCGCCGCGCGCTTCGGAACGAAGCCGGACGGATCGCGTCCGTTGATCGGCATGACCTCGCTGGGCTCAAGCTGCCTCAGATACATGAAATATCTGAAGCCTGAGCTGGAGCGCCGGGGTTATGACGTCGCCGTCTTCCACGCGACCGGCATGGGCGGACGCGCCTTCGAGGCGATCGCCGCACAGAAGGGCTTCACCGCCGTCTTCGACTTCTGCATCCAGGAGGTCAGCAACCATCACCATGGCACCGTGGTTACCTCCGGCCCCGATCGGCTGGAGAATGCCGGGCGCGCCGGCATCCCGCAGATCGTTGCCCCCGGCGCCGTCGACATGGTCGACCTGCCGGCCTGGCAGCCCGTCCCGGCAGCCTTTGCCGACCGCCCCTACCACGCCCACAACCGGCTGCTCGGCTCCGTCACCACATCCTCCGAAGGACGACGCGAGATCGCCCGCGTCATCGGCGGTAAACTTGCCGATACCAGCGCGGAGGTCGCCTTCATCCTGCCGCTTCGCGGTATCCAGGAATGGGACCAGCCGGACGAGCCGCTTTACGAGCCGGACGCACTCGACGCCTTTATCGACGAGATGCGCCGGCAGGTTCCTTCGGGCGTCGTGCTGCATGAGGTCGACAGCCACATCAATGCCCCGGAATTCTCGAAGGCAGCACTTGCGATCTTCGACGACTGGGTTGTCCGCGGCATCGTGCCGGAGGGCCGGCCATGAAGAACACCATAACGGGCTCCAAGGGTGGCAGGGCCCTGATCCTCGATTTCGGCGGCGTCGTCACCCGTACGCTGTTCGAGACCCACGACATCACCGAACGTGCTCTCGGCCTTTCGCCGGGTACGCTCACCTGGCGCGGTCCCTTCGATCCCGCCAGCGATCCGCTCTGGGCTGCCATGCAACGGCGCGAAATCACCGAGCGCGACTACTGGACGGAACGCACCCGCGAGGTCGGGCAATTGCTCGGTGAAGACTGGAGCGACATGAAGACCTTCGTGCAGCGGGCACGCGGCGCAGAGCCGGAACTCGTGCTCCGCCCCGAAGCACGTGAGGCGATCCTCGCTGCCGAGAGGGCCGGAATCCGCCTTGCGATCCTCTCCAACGAACTCGACCTCTTCTATGGCGTCGCGTTCCGCGAGCGTTTTCCCCTGATCGAGCTTTTCGAGACGATCGTCGACGCCACCTACACCAACATCCTGAAACCGGACCCGCGCACCTACGAACTGGTGCTGAGCCAGCTCAATTTGCCGCGCGAAGCCTGTGTCTTCGTGGATGACCAATTGAAGAACATCGAGGGTGCGCAGGCCGTCGGCCTGCCTCACGTCCATTTCGACGTCACCCGACCCGCAGAAAGCTATGCCAGAGCGCTTCAGATGCTCGGCCTTGAACTGACAGGAGCATGATCATGCGCGAAACCAACTTCCTCATCGAGAACAACGCCCGCCACCTCTGGCATCCGATGGCGCACCCGGCCGAGATGCAGGCAACACCGCCTCGGATCATCAATGCCGGCGAGGGCGTCGAGATCGTCGACATCCACGGCAAAAAGGTGCTCGATGCGGTCGGCGGCCTCTGGAACGTCAATCTCGGCTATTCCTGCGAACCGGTGAAGGAGGCGATCCGCCGCCAGCTCGACGACCTGCCCTATTATTCGACCTTTCGCGGCACCACCAATTCACCGCTGATCGAACTTTCCTATGAGCTCGCCGAGTGGTTCCGCGAGGATGGGCTCACGCGCTCGTTCTTCACGTCTGGCGGCTCGGATTCCGTCGAAACCTGCCTCAGACTCGCCCGCCAGTATCACAAGCTCAACGGCCAGCCGGAGCGCACCAAGTTCGTCGCGCTGAAGAAGGGCTATCACGGCACCCATTTCGGCGGCGCCTCGGTCAACGGCAACGCCAATTTCCGTCGCAACTACGAACCGCTGCTGCCCGGCGTCTACCATCTGCCGGCGCCCTATACCTATCGCAACCCGTTCGACACGACCGATGGCGCCGTTATCGCCAAGGGGATCGCGCGGCTCTTCGAGGACGAGATCGCCTTCCAGGGGGCCGACACGATCGCAGCGCTGATCATGGAGCCGGTGCTTGGCGCCGGCGGCGTGATCGTGCCGCACGAAACCTTCATGCCGCTGATGCGCGAGATCTGCGACCGGCACGGCATCCTCTTGATCGCCGACGAAGTGATCACCGCCTTCGGCCGAACCGGCGCCTGGACCGGGTCGCGTCTTTGGGGCGTGAAGCCGGACTTCATGTCGACGGCCAAGGCGATCACCAACGGCTACTATCCCTTCGGCGCCGTGATGATCGCCGACAAGGTCGCCGAGGCTTTCGAAAGCAACAAGACGGCAGCCGGCTCGATCGGCCACGGCTACACCTATTCCGGCCACCCGGTCGGTGCTGCGGCAGCACTCGCAACGCTGAAGGAAACGCGCAAGCACAACGTGGCAGCCAATGCCGGAGCGCGCGGTGAAGAGCTGATCGCCGGCCTCGAAGCGCTGAAGGCTCGACACGAACTCATCGGCGACGTGCGCGGCAAGGGGCTGATGTGCGCGATCGAGCTCGTTTCCGACCGCGAGAAGAAAACGGGGGCGGCGAAGGATATCGTCCAGAAGGTTCAGGACGTGACCTATGATGCCGGCGTCATGGTCAGGACCTCCGGCGCAAACGTCATCCTGTCGCCGCCGCTGATCATCACGGCAAACGATGTCACGCGCATTCTGACCGCGCTCGACGCCGGCCTCACGGCAGCGCGGGGATAGCGGGATGGACAATCGGGACCTGATCGCGCGCCGCGAGCGGCTGCTCGGGCGCAACATGTCGCTGTTCTATGAGGAGCCGGTGCATCTGGTGCGCGGCGAAGGCGTCTGGCTTTTTGACGCCGACGGTCGCCGCTATCTCGACGGCTACAACAACGTGCCGCATGTCGGCCATTGCCATCCGCGGGTGACCGAGGCGATCGCCCGGCAGGCATCGATGCTGAACACCCACACCCGCTATCTGCACGAAGGCATTCTCGACTATGTCGAGCGGCTGACCGCCACCTTCGACGAAAGCCTCGACACGGCGATCCTGACCTGTACGGGCAGCGAGGCGAACGACGTGGCGCTGCGCATGGCTCAAGCCGTAACCGGCAAGACCGGGGTGATCGCCACAGACCATACCTATCACGGCAACACCGCGGCGGTGTCGCAGCTTTCGACCCGCATGCCGCCGGTCGGCGGCTTCGGTGGCCATGTCCGTCACGTGCCGGCACCCGACAGCTACCGGCCGCTCGGCGGCGAGCCGGGCGCCGCCTTTGCCGCGGCGTTTACCGCCAAGGTGGAAGAGGCGATCACCTCGCTTGAGCAAAGCCCGCACGGCTTCTCGGCGCTGATCATCGATCCCTTCTTCGCCAATGAAGGCTTTCCGGAATTGCCCACGGCCTTCCTCGACGGAGCGGTCGCCGCCGTCAAGAAGGCCGGCGGCCTTGTGATTGCCGATGAGGTCCAGCCGGGTTTCGGCCGTACCGGCGGGCACATGTGGGGACACCAGAAAGCGGGCATCGTCCCTGATGTCGTCACGCTCGGAAAGCCGATGGGCAACGGTCACCCGATCGGCGGCGTGGTCGCGGGCGCCTACATCCTCAACGCCTTCCGCAATGCGTTTCGCTACTTCAACACGTTTGGCGGCAATCCGGTCTCCTGTGCGGCGGCCATGGCCGTGCTCGATGTGATCGAGGACGAGAAACTGATCGAGAATGCCGACAATGTCGGTGCCTATGCCAAGGCAGGCCTTACCCGGCTTGCCGACAAGCATGGTGTGATCGGCGATATCAGGGGCAGCGGCCTATTCTTCGGTGCCGAACTGGTGACCGACCGGAACCAAAAGACTCCGGCCAGCACGCTTGCGACCAAAGTCATCAACGACATGCGCGAGCGCGGCGTGCTGATGGGCAAGCTCGGCATCCACCAGTGCACGACGAAGATCCGGCCGCCGATGCCATTTACGCGCGACAATGCCGATCTCATGCTGTCGACACTCGACGACGTGCTTTCGGGTCTGTGAGCGGCGGATGTCGGCGGACCTGCCCAAGCCCTTTCGGGATGCGCTCGACGACCGGGCGCGTCAGGCGCTCGCCCATTGGGGCGTCGCTGAGCAAAAGCCGGATTTGCTGAAGTACCGCGAAAACGCGGTATTTCGCGTTCGCCTCGCCGACGGTCGCCCGGCAGCACTTCGGCTGCATCGCGCCGGCTACCACGCCGAAGCGGCGCTGCGCTCGGAACTGCAATGGATGGCGGCGCTCGCCGACGGCGGGCTCGCGGTGCCGCAACCGATCGCTTCGAGGAACGGACAACTGCTCGTTCCCCTGCCCCCAAGGCAAGCGTTTGCCGCGCAGCATGCCGATGTCATCGACTGGGTGGACGGGGAGCCGTTGGGTGAAAGCGGGAAACCCTTGGCCCAATCGCCCGAGCGGCTTGTCGAGATTTTCTCGGCGCTCGGCGCCGCGATGGCCGCGATGCACAATCTTGCCGATCGCTGGACGCCGCCCGAAGGCTTCTGGCGCGCGACCTGGGATGAAGAAGGCCTGCTTGGAGACCGCCCGCTCTGGGGCCGGTTCTGGGATTGCGAAGGCCTGTCCGCAGTGCAGGCATCGGCGCTGTCGACGCTGCGCCTCGAACTCTCGCAATGCCTGGCGGCCCTGCCCGCCCCGGCCCGGGACTTCGGATTGATCCACGCCGATCTCGTGCGCGAGAACGTGCTGGTCGACCACAAGGCCGGCGACATGAGGGTTAAATTCATCGACTTCGACGATGCGGGCTACGGCTACCGGCTGTTCGATCTGGCGACCGCGCTTTTGAAGAACAGGCGCGAACCGGCCTACGACACGATCGAGGCAGCGCTGATATCGGGCTATCGCACTGGCCGGGATTTCTCGGACGCGGCGCACTCCGCTCTGCCGCTGTTTCTCGTGCTACGCAGTCTGACTTACATCGGCTGGTTCGCGGCGCGCCCCGAACTACCCGGCGCGGGTGAGCGCGTCCTGCGCTACGCCGACGAGACGCTGGCGCTTGCTGCGGAGCTGGGCCTGAGATGACGAGCCTGGGGCCGAACAGGTCAGTCGTTGAGGGTTGCAAGCTCGTCGAGCATATCGAGCAGCACTTCGACGCGGTCGCGACCGTACCGCGTTTCAAGCTGCTTATAGATCGCCCGGCTCTCCGGACTGACATCGGCGATCACCCGCATGCCCTCGGGCGCGATCTCGAGCAGCACGCGCCGGCCGTCATCGGCGTCCTTGTGCTTGGTGATAAGTCCACGCTCCTCGAGCGATCGAATGATGCGCGTCAGGCTCGGCGCCAGGATGAAGGCCTTGTCGGCCATTTCGGATGCATCGACCCGGCCGGCCTCGGCGAGGATGCGGATCACCCGCCATTGCTGCTCGGTAATGTCGTGGCGCGCCAGCATCGGACGGAAATGGGCCATGACCGCTTCACGTGCCCGCAACAGGGCGATCGGCAGCGATCGGCGCGTGTTGTGCGGCAGAAGGGCGTCGTGGCCAAGATCATCAGAATATTTGTCGCTGCTCATGGGCGTTCTATCGGACATTTTCGCTCGTTCTGCAATTGGCGAACACAGGTGCCGGCATCCAACAGCTTGACACCATCGGCAATCTTGTTAACATGTTAAATATATGAGAGCGCATCGGGAGGAAAGATGCCGCATCTGACAATCGAATATTCCGGCAATCTCGACCGCCGCATCGACTTTGCCAAGCTGTGCCGCACGGTGCACGCGACCATTCTCGGCACCGGCCTGTTCGAACTCGGCGCCGTCAGGGTGCGCACGATCCGCAGCGCCGACTATGCGATCGCCGACCTTTTGCCGGAGAATGGCTTCATCGACATGTCCTTTCGCATCGGTCGCGGCCGTAGCGATGCCGAAAAGAAGGCCACGGGCGACGCCATCTTCAAGGCCGTCAGCGATGAACTCGCGACGCTTTTCGAGACGCCGCATTTTGCCCTCAGCCTCGAGATCCGCGAGATCGATCCGGAACTGAGCTGGAAGAAAAACGCCATTCACCCCCGGTTGCGCGCCACCAAAGGCTAGCCGCCGCCGCACCCCAACGACAGCAGCGCGCGAAACGAGTTCGCGCCGGCATCGGAGAACATCATGTCCAAGCTCGACGAAAACCTCGCCAAGGCGGAACGCTACCTCGCCCGCTTCAAGAGCGAAGGCGTGCTCAACCACATCAACGGCGAGGCGGTGCCGGCGCTTGACGGCGAGACCTTCGAGACGATCTCGCCCGTTGACCTGAAGCCGCTCGCAAGGGTCGCCCGCGGCAAGGCTGCCGATATCGACCGGGCGGCAAAGGCCGCCAAGACCGCTTTCGCCGAATGGGCCGCAATGCCGGGCGAGGCGCGCAAGAAGCTGCTGCATAAAATAGCCGACGCGATCGTTGCGCGGGCCGAAGAGATTGCCTTCGTCGAGTGCATGGATACCGGACAGTCGCTAAAGTTCATGGCGAAGGCGGCGCTGCGGGGCGCGGAAAACTTTCGCTTCTTTGCCGACCGGGCGCCGGAAGCGCGCGACGGCAAGGTGCTGCGCGGCGATAACCAGATCAACATGACGACGCGGGTGCCGATCGGCCCGGTCGGCATCATCACGCCATGGAACACGCCCTTCATGCTGTCGACCTGGAAGATTGCGCCCGCACTTGCCGCCGGCTGCACGGTCGTGCACAAGCCGGCGGAATTCTCGCCGCTGACCGCGCGGCTGCTGGTCGAGATCGCCGAGGAAGCCGGGCTGCCGAAGGGTGTCTGGAACCTCGTCAACGGCTTCGGCGAAGAAGCCGGCCGGGCGCTCACCGAACATCCCGCCATCAAGGCGATCGGCTTTGTCGGCGAAAGCCGCACCGGCTCGATGATCATGAAGCAGGGCGCCGACACGCTGAAACGCGTCCATTTCGAACTTGGCGGCAAGAACCCTGTCATCGTCTTTGCCGACGCCGATCTCGAGCGCGCCGCGGACGCCGCCGTCTTCATGATCTATTCGCTGAACGGCGAACGCTGCACCTCGTCCTCGCGCCTGCTCGTCGAAGACAGCATCTATGATCGCTTCACGGCGCTCGTCGCCGAGAAGGCGAAGCGCATCAAGGTCGGCCACCCGCTTGATCCGGAAACCGTCGTCGGTCCGCTCATCCATCCGGTGCACGAAAAGAAGGTGCTCGACTATATCCGCATCGGCCGCGAGGAGGGTGCCACCGTTGCGGCCGGCGGCGAGACGTTCGCCGGCCCGGGCGGCGGCTGCTACGTCAGCCCGACGCTTTTTACCGGCGCCAACAACGGCATGCGCATCGCCCAGGAGGAGATCTTCGGACCGGTGCTGACCGCCATTTCCTTCAAGGACGAAGCGGAAGCGCTTTCGCTTGCCAACGACACGCAATACGGCCTGACCGGCTATCTCTGGACATCGGACGTCACCCGCGCCTTCCGTTTCACCGATCACCTCGAAGCAGGGATGATCTGGGTAAACTCAGAGAACGTGCGCCACCTGCCGACCCCCTTCGGTGGGGTCAAGAGCTCAGGCATCGGCCGCGACGGCGGCGACTGGTCGTTCGATTTTTACATGGAAACCAAGAACATCGCCTTTGCCAGCTCGGCGCATGCGATCGCCAAGCTCGGCGGCTGAGCGCGCTGGCGGAAAATCTGGAGGAGACATCAATGCCCTTGCCGAAACCGAACCTCTATCCGCCCTTCAACATCGTGCGGCTGAGCCATGTGGAGCTCGCCGTCACCGATCTTGCCAAGTCCCGCGCCTTCTATGTCGACGTGCTCGGCCTGCAGGTTACCGACGAGACGGCGGACACGATTTACCTGCGGGCCATGGAGGAGCGCGGCCACCACTGCATCATCCTGAAAAAGGCGGCGAGCGCAGAAGCCCGCGACCTCGGTTTCAAGGTCTATGGCGACGAGGATCTGGAAAAGGCCGCGCATTTCTTTAAAGGCAAAGACTTGCCGGTCGAGTGGATCGAGCGCCCCTACCAGTCACGCACCTTCCGCACCCGGGATCCGCAGGGCATCCCGCTCGAATTCTATTCGAAGATGGACCGCCTGCCGCCAATCCATCAGAAGTACGCGCTCTACCGCGGCGTCAAGCCGCTGCGCATCGACCACTTCAACTGCTTCTCGCCCAATGTCGACGAAGCCGTCGCCTTCTACAACGAGATCGGCTTCCGGGTGACGGAATACACCGCCGACGAAGAGACCGGACGCCTCTGGGCCGCCTGGACCCATCGCAAGGGCGGCGTGCACGACATCGCCTTTACCAACGGTCGCGGGCCGCGCCTGCACCACACCGCCTTCTGGGTGCCGACACCGCTCAACATCATCGACCTGCTCGACCTGATGTCGACCTCCGGCTGGCTTGCCAACATCGAGCGCGGCCCCGGCCGCCACGGCATTTCCAACGCCTTCTTCCTCTATGTGCGCGACCCGGACGGACACCGCATCGAGATCTATTGCTCCGACTACCAGACCGTCGATCCGGATCTCGAGCCGATCAAGTGGGACCTGAAGGACCCGCAGCGCCAGACACTCTGGGGTGCGCCGGCACCAAAATCCTGGTTCGAGGAAGGCAGCGTCTTTGCCGGCGCCGAGATCCGGGACTCGATCCTGAAGGCCCAACCGATCGTCGCGCCTTGACGGTTTGGAGATAGGGATCGGGTAGAGCCAGAGAGCAGGCGGGAGGACGCATATGGATCAGAAGAGTTTTGGCGAGTGGTCGCTGAAGGCGGCGAAGTGGGGTGCGGACTATCGGGCGTCGCTGCGCGACCGGCCGGTTCGGGCCCAGACGGCACCGGGCGCGATTGCCGCCCAGATACCGGCGCAACCGCCGCGGACGGGCGAGGATATGGAAGCGATCTTCGAGGATTTCGAGAAGATCATCCTGCCGGGCATGACCCATTGGCAGCATCCGCGTTTCTTCGCCTATTTCCCAGCGAACGCGGCGCCGGTCTCGGTCGTCGCCGAGTACCTCGTGACCGCGATGGCCGCGCAATGCATGCTCTGGCAGACCTCGCCGGCAGCGACCGAACTCGAAACAAAGGTCATCGACTGGCTGCGGCAGGCGATCGGCCTGCCCGAAGGCTTTTCCGGCGTCATCCAGGATTCCGCCTCTTCGGCGACGCTGTCGGCCGTGCTGGTGATGCGCGAAAAGGCGCTCGGCTGGCAGGGCAACAAGAAGGGGCTTTCCGGCCAGCAGCAACTGCGCATCTACTCCTCCGACCAGGTCCACACCTCGATCGACCGGGCGATCTGGGTCTCGGGCATTGGCGAGGAGAACCTCGTGCGCATCCCGGCGAAGGGGCCGCGCAGGGCGATGGATACCGGCGCACTGGAAGCGGCTATCGTCCGGGACAAAGCTGCGGGCTTGTTGCCGGCCGGCGTGATTGCCTGCACCGGCGGCACCAGCACGGGTGCCTGCGACGACATCGCCGAGGTGGTGCGGGTCGCCCACGCCCATGGTCTCTATGTCCATGTTGATGCCGCCTGGGCCGGGGCCGCGATGATCTGCGAAGAGTTCCGCGAGCTCTGGTCCGGCGTCGAGGATGCCGACTCCGTCGTCTTCAATCCGCACAAGTGGCTGGGCGCGCAATTCGATTGCTCGGCGCACTTCATCCGCAGCCCGGATGATCTGGTAAAGACACTGGCGATCCAGCCGGAATACCTGAAGACCCACGGCCGCGACGGCATCATCAACTATTCCGAATGGACGATCCCGCTCGGGCGGCGGTTCCGCGCGCTGAAACTCTGGTTCCTGCTGCGTTTCCACGGCCTTATTGGTCTGCAGACGATGATCCGCAACCACGTGCGCTGGTCGGAGAGGCTTGCCCGACGGCTGGCGGACCACGCGGATTTCGAGATCGTTACCGAGCCAATGCTGTCGCTGTTCTCGTTCCGGCATGTGAGCGAAGGGGATTCGGACGCCCACACCATCGCACTCGTTAATGCGATCAATGACGACGGCCGCATCTACCTTACCCAGACCCGCGTCGACGGTCGCGTCGCGATCCGCTTCCAGGCCGGCCAGTTCGACATGACGGAAGAGGATGCAAATACGGCCTTCGACGTGATCGTCGAAGTCGCCGCAACGCTCGGCGGGCATTCCGAGAAAGAGAAGGCTTCCCAATGACCCCTCCCCGTTTCGTCACCTTTTCAGCTGGAGGCAGGCAGGGATACGGCCTCGTCTCCGGCAGCGGTCTAATCGACCTCTCCAAGCGATACGGATCGACCTTCCCGACGCTGCGCGAAGTGATCGAGGCCGGCGCCCTTGGCCAGCTTGCCGACGAGGCGGCGGGAATGTCGCCGGACATCTCGCTCGACGACATCCGCTACGAGATCCCGGTGCCGGCACCGGAAAAGATCATTTGCGTCGGCGTCAACTTCCCCGACCGCAACGAAGAGTACAAGGACGGTCAGGCAGCCCCTTCCAACCCTTCGCTGTTCATCCGTTTTCCGCGCTCGTTTACCGGCCACGGACAGCCGTTGATCCGTCCGCCCGAGAGCCCGCAGCTCGACTACGAAGGCGAGATCGTCATCATCATCGGCAAGGGCGGCCGCCGCATTCCCGAGTCTAGCGCGCTCGACCATATCGCGGCTCTCTCACTCTGCAACGAGGGTACGATCCGCGACTGGGTGCGACACGCCAAGTTCAACGTCACCCAGGGCAAAAATTTTGATCGCACCGGTTCGATCGGCCCGTGGCTGGTGCCTTTCACTGACGAAGCGCAACTTGCCGACATCAGGCTCGAAACCCGAGTAAACGGCGAGATACGTCAGCGGGACAGCACCAGCCGGATGATCTTCTCCTTCCGCAAGATCATCAATTACGTCTCGACTTTTACGACGCTGGTTCCTGGCGACGTCATCGTCACCGGCACGCCGACCGGCGCTGGTGCCCGCTTCGATCCACCGATCTGGCTGAAGCCTGGCGATGTCGTCGAGGTCGAGGCCGAAGGCATCGGCACGCTCATCAACCCAATTGCCGACGAGGCCTGACGTCATGCTCGAAAAGTCCCAGATCGAGGCGGCGGCCATCGCCCTCGACACCGCCGAACGCGAGCGTGTCCAGACCGGGCTGCTGTCACTCAAACATCCTGAAATGACCATGGACGACGCCTATGCGGTGCAAGCCGCCTGGGTGAAGCAGAAGATTGCCCGGGGGCGTCGGGTGATCGGCTGGAAGATCGGGCTGACCTCCAAGGCGATGCAATATGCGCTCAACATCGACATCCCCGATTCCGGCGTGCTCTTCGACGACATGCAGTTCGAGGACGGCGCGCGCATCCCCAGCGACCGCTTCATCCAGCCGCGCATCGAGGCCGAGATCGCCTTCGTAATGAAGGCGCCGCTTGCAGGTCCCAACGTCACCGTCTTCGATGTGCTGAACGCGACGGACTACGTGACACCGGCGCTCGAAATCCTCGATACACGTATTCTCAGGGTCGATCCCGAAACGAAGAAGGCGCGCACCATCGTTGACACCATCTCCGACAACGCCGCCAATGCCGGCATCGTTCTCGGTGGCCGGCAGATGCGGCCCGATGCGATCGACATGCGCTGGATGGGCGCGATCGTCTCGCGCAATGCCGAGGTGGAGGAGACCGGGCTTGGCGCCGGCGTGCTCAATCATCCGGCCCGCGGCATCGCCTGGCTTACCAATCGTCTGGCACTCTACGGCGATAGGATAGAGGCCGGACAGATCGTGCTGGCCGGTTCCTTCATCCGCCCGGTCGAGGCCCGCCATGGCGACACGATCGTCGCCGACTTCGGTCCTTCCGGCACCGTCAGCTGCTTCTTCGAATAGGACAGATCATGCCCGCTCCCCGCAACCTGTTCAAACAAGCCCTCATCGACAGACGCCCGCAGATCGGGCTCTGGCTGGCGCTTGCCAATCCCTACACCGCCGAGGTCTGCGGCGGTGCCGGCTTCGACTGGCTGCTCTTGGACGCCGAGCACGCGCCGAACGACGTCCCACTTTTGGCAGCCCAGCTTCAGGCGCTCTCGGCGTCGCCGAGCCACGCCATCGTGCGCCCCCCCATCGGCGAAACCTGGATGATCAAGCAGATCCTTGATATCGGCGCGCAGACGCTGCTGGTGCCGATGGTCGAAAGCGCCGAACAGGCCCGGGCCCTGGTACGAGCGGTGCGCTATCCGCCGCACGGCGTACGCGGCGTCGGCGCCGCCCTTGCCCGGGCGTCTGTATTCAACCGCATCCCCGACTACCTGCAGACGGCCAATGACGAGATCTGCCTGCTCGTGCAGATCGAAAGCCGCGCTGGTCTTGCCGCCCTCGACGAAATCGCCACCACCGACGGCGTCGATGGCGTCTTCATCGGCCCGGCCGACCTTGCCGCCGACATGGGTTTCCTCGGCAAGCCTGGTGCGCCGCAAGTGCAGGAAGCGGTCGAGGCGGCGCTGCTTCGCATTCAGTCGCATGGAAAGGCGGCCGGCATTCTAACGTCCGACCAGGCCCTCGCGCGCCGCTACCTCGAACTCGGCGCCATCTTCGTCGCCGTCGGCAACGACGTCAGCCTGCTGGTCGGCGCGACTTCGAAGCTGGCCGCGGAATTCAAAGGTGGCAGTGGCGATGCCGGAACGACGGGGCGGTCGGGCGGAACTTACTGAAGCGCGCTCGGTCAATCGACTTAATCGGGATCAATCGCCATGATGCAATCTAACTAGAGGAGATGCAGATGGAACCGAGAGAGCCGACGCCGTTTGGCGCTCGAGGCGCTTTCAGATGTCGACGCGGGCCGCCTTGTCGACCACCAGATGGTACAGGCGTGGGCCGATAGCCTCGACATTCCCTCCACCGAATCCGGTTTGAGGAATCGTGACGCGGGAGTATAGCGGTTCCACGCCCACCAGCATTGGATCCCGCTCATGACCGATACCGTCCTCGACCGCTTCCTCCGTTATGTCGTCATCGACACCCAGTCCGACCCGAAGTCGAAGACACAGCCTTCCACGGAAAAGCAGAAGAACCTCGGTCGCGTCCTCGTCGAGGAACTGCTTGAGATCGGTCTTGCCGACGCGCATCTTGACGAGAACGGATATGTCTACGCGACCATTCCCTCGAATGTGGACAAGCCGGTGCCGGTCATCTGCTGGTGCTCGCACATGGACACTGCACCCGATTTCACCGGAACGAACGTCAAGCCGCAGATCCTATCGAACTACCAGGGCGGCGACATCCAGCTGAAGGGCGATCCGCAGCAGGTCATCAGGGTCGCCGACCATCCTGTTCTCAGCGACCAGATCGGCAACGACATCGTCACAACCGACGGCACCACGCTGCTCGGCGCCGACGACAAGGCCGGCCTCGCCGAAATCGTCACGGCGGCGCAGATCCTCGTCGACAATCCCGAAATCAAGCACGGCACGATCAAGCTGCTCTTCACCACAGATGAGGAGATCGGCCGCGGTGTCGACAAGGTGGATCTGAAGAAGCTCGGTGCAGAATTTGCCTACACCGTCGACGGCGAGACAGCCGGCCATATCGAGGACGAGACCTTTTCCGCCGATGGCGTCGAGATCGTCATTCACGGCGTTGCCATCCATCCGGGCTTTGCCAAGGACAAGATGGAAAACGCCATTAAGATCGCCGGCGCAATCATTAGCCGGCTACCGCGCGACGTATCGCCCGAGGGCACCGAGGGACGCAACGGCTTCGTGCATCCGACCGGGGTAACCGGCTCGATGGACAAGGCACAGCTCGGCTTCATCGTGCGCGATTTCGACGAGGCGGGCCTCACCAAGAAGGAGGCCATGCTCGAGGCGATCGTCAAGGACGTGATGACCGCCTACCCGGGCTCCACCTACAGCTTTGAGGTCAAAGAGCAGTATCGCAACATGAAAGCGGTGCTCGACCAGCATCCAGAGATCGTCGAGAATGCGATCGAAGCGATCCGCCGCGCCGGCATGCAGCCGGTGCGCGGCAGCATTCGCGGCGGCACCGACGGGTCGCGGCTTTCCTTCATGGGCCTGCCCTCGGCCAATCTGTTCGCCGGCGGACATGCTTTCCACTCGCCGCTCGAATGGGTCAGCCGCCAGGACATGGAGCGCAGCGTCAGGACCCTGGTCGAACTGGCGAAGATCTGGGCGGAGCGCGCCTGAGGCAAAGGTCTGCCAAGGGAGGCGGCAATCGGCATTTCGCTGGGAGAGATCTGGCTATGAGCACGGCGCGAAGCTCCAGGCGGGCGCCGGCCAAGGCCGCTTCGCTTGCGACCAACCCGCCGACCTTCGAGCACATCGTCACCGGCGTCAACGAGACATTCCTCTGGCGTCTCGACAACTATCCCTGGGAACGGAACGTCTGGAACTTCCACCCGGAGATCGAGATCCACTTGATCCGGAAAGCCTCGGGCCTTGCCTTCGTCGGTGACCATATCGGCCAGTTTGGCCCGGGCTACCTCACGGTCATCGGCAGCAACCTGCCGCATGACTGGGTGACGGTCACCGCGCCCGACGAAATCATCGAAGGCCGCGACATCGTCATGCAGTTCCATCCGGACCGCATGCGCGAGATCACCGACGCCTTGCCGGAATTTGCCGAGCTCGAAGCCTTCTTCGCCCGCGCCGAACGCGGCCTGGTGTTTCATGGCGATGCCCGCGCCAAAGGCGCCGATCTGATCGAACGCATGGGCAGCCTTAAGGGGCTCTCGCGCTTCTCGCTGTTCATCCAGTTGCTCGACCTTCTGGTCAACACCGAGGAATACGAGTTGCTCTCCTCGCCGGAATTCGCGCCAGAGCTCGACCAGCAATCGCTTGACGTGCTGCGCGGCGCTCTGGCCTTCATCTACGAAAACATCGCGACCGACATTCATCTGGCCGATCTTGCCAGGCAGGCCGGCATGAGCGAAACGGCCTTTTCCCGTTTCTTCAAGAAGAACACCGGCAATACCTTTACCGACCACGTCAACAAGCTGCGCATCTGGCAGGCCTGCAAGCTGCTTGCCGAAACCGACATGCCGATTACCGACATCTGTTTCGAGGTCGGTTACCTCAACATCTCCAACTTCAACCGCACCTTCCTGCGCCAGCACAAGATGACGCCATCGGCCTATAGGCGGCTAACCAGCCAACGCCGAACCTCCCGCTCTTAAGGCGCCACGCTCAGGCGTCAGCGATGAATCCTTGCATTTGCTGCGCTGCAAATAGTCCTTTGCGAGCGGATACGCGCAAGAAAGTACAGATTCACCGCATCACGCACGCTAGTTCGGCCGACCGTAAGGCCTATCATCGAACTCAGCGAAACGGTTCGCTATGAGGAAAGCGCACTGGATCTGAGGAGTATCCGGCGCGCATCGCAGACCTGGGGAGGTCTTTTCACAATGACAAAAGCCAAGACGCTCGTTTCGAGCATTGCCTTCGCATGCCTTCTTTCCACCGGCCTGACGACTGTCGCGGTCGCGGCCGAATGCTCCGGCACGATCAAGGTGCTCGCCCAGCCGCGCGACGGGCTGACGCTGCTCGAGGACTACAAGTCCGAATTCGAGAAGCTCTCGGGCGGCGCATCCTTCGAGATCGATTACCTCAATGAAAACGACCGGCGCGCCAAGACCAAGGCCGACGCCTCGACGATCGGCAAGTACAACGTCTATTACATCGACGAGGCCAATGTGGCGCTGTTTGCGTCCGCCGGTTGGGTCGCGCCGCTGATGGACTATTATCCTGCGGACTACGACTATGCCGACTTCGATCCCGGCCGGCAGAAGGTCGCGACCTATGACGGCAAGGTCTGGTTTGCGCCGGTCACCGGCGGCGGCGACCTGATGGTCTACCGCAAGGACTTGCTGGAAGCCGCCGGTATTGCTCCGCCGAAGACGCTCGACGAATACGTCGCCGCGGTGAAGAAGCTCAACCAGCCCGACCAGGGCATCTACGGCACGGCCCTTCGCGGCCAGCGCGGTTCCGGCGCCAATGTCTGGCGCTGGATGCCCTTCTTCAAGGGGTTTGGCGGCAACTGGTTCGACGGCAAGACGCCGGTCTTTGACGGCGAACAGGCGGTCAAGGCGACCGAAACCTATCTCGAACTGTTCAAGTACTCGGCACCGGGCAGCCAGACCGGTGGTTGGGACGAGGCGGTCGGCGCCTTCACTTCCGGCCAGGTGGCGATGCTGATCGAATCCACCCCGCTGGTCGGCATGGCGATCGATCCGAAATCCTCCAAGGTCGCCGGCAAGGTCGGCTACCTGCCGCCGCCGGCACCGCTGACGGGCGGTGGCTATGGCCATGGTCTCGCGATCGGGATGAAGGCCAACAAGGATGAGGCTTCCAAGGCCTGCGCCGGTCTGTTCGTTGCCTGGGCGACATCGAAGGAGAACGAGGCCCGGCGGCTTGAAGCCGGACAGTTCAGCGAGCTCAACCGCACCAGTATCATGACCAGCCCAAAATTCGCCGAGCTCTACGGTCCGGATCTCGGCCAGGCGCTTGCCGACACCGGCAAAGTCACCGCCGTCAACTTCTGGCAGAGCCCGCAATGGCCCGATCTCGGCGACCGCTGGGGCATCATCCTGGAAGAGCTGATCACGGGAACGCGCAGCGACATCAAGGAAGGCCTCGACGAGCTTGACGGCTTTGCCAAGGACCTGGTTGCCCGCAGCCAGTAACGCCTTTCCTCCCGAGGTCCATCGGCCGGCGAATAGCCGCGCCGGTGGACCGCCGCACCATCGGCGTGACAAGCCGCAGGACGTCATGACATGAGCCAAAAAAACAGCCTGCCGGCGGTGTTCCTTACCCCGGCCATGGGCATCCTCGCCGTTCTCGCCCTCGTGCCGACGGCCTATGCGATCTACATCTCTTTCCAGAACCGGGAGCTCAGCCGTCCCGACGGCAGCCTCGTCGGTTTCGCCAACTACATCGACCTGTTCTCGGACCGGCGCTTCATCAACGCGATCGGCGTTTCGTTGACATGGGAAGCGGTCACGGTCGGCATGACGCTGCTGATCGCTGTCGGCCTCGGCATACTGCTGTTCGAATGCGTCTCACCGCGCACGCGCAACCTGCTCGCGCTCCTGTTTCTGGTGCCGGTCATCCTGCCACGCGTTTCGGCTGCCTTCGTCTGGAAGTTCGCGTTCCATCCGCTTTATGGCATCGCCACCTACCCCTACAAGGCGATCACCGGCCAGCCGCTCGACCTGCTTTCCAATCCGGCAACGGCACTTGCGACCGTGGCCCTGGTGGACGTGTGGCAATGGGGCCTGTTCTTCGCCGTCATCGTGCTGAAGCTGCTAGAGACATTGCCGCCACAACCCTTCGAGGCAGCAAAGCTCGACCATGCGCGCACCTGGGAGATCTATGCCTTCATCGCGCTGCCGATGCTGAAGGCGCCGCTGATCTCGCTCGCCTTCGTCAAGATGATCGAGTCGCTGCGCGCCTTCGACCTGATCTACGTCATGACCCGCGGCGGCCCCGGCATCGCGACGGAAACGCTCGACATGTACGCCTTCTCGCAAGGCTTCATTGAGTCCGGCCGTATCTCCTACGCCTCCAGCATGGCCGTTCTGATGATGATCGCCACCTCGATCGCCTTCACCTTCATCTGGAAGAGGGTTCAGTGATGACCGCCCATACCCTTGGCCGCCTCGTCGGCCGGCTGATCCTTGGCCTTGCCGCCTTCTCCGCCGTCTTTCCGATGTTCTGGACCGCGCTCAACGCCTTCAAGAATCGCGTCGACATCGTCACGCCGACACCGCTCTTCCTTTTCGAGCCGACGCTCGACAACTTTGCCTATGTGCTTGGCCGTGAAAGCGTCTTTGCCGGTCTTGTCAATTCGCTCTTGATATCCGGTGCTGCGGTCCTCATCGGCGCGGTGCTCGGCCTGCCCGCAGCTTACGCGATCGCGCGTTATCCCAACCGCTGGTCCCGCGACATCCAGTTTTTCGTGCTGTCGCTGCGCTTCCTGCCGCCGGTCGCGATCGCCATTCCGCTGATGGTGATCTGGCTCGACTTCGGGTTCTACGACACGCGCCTGTCGATGATCGTCACCTATTTGTTGCTGACGCTTGCAACCATCATCTGGCTGAGCGTCCCGGCCTTTGCCCGGGTGCCGAAGGAAGTCGAAGAGGCTGCCCGCGTCGATGGTTACGGCCCCTATGCGATCTTCTTCCTGATCGCGCTGCCGATTGCGCTTCGTTCGCTGATCGGTGCCGTCGCCTTTGCCTTCGTGCTCGTCTGGAACGAGTTCCTGATCGCGCTGATGCTGACGACGTCGGACGCCAAGACGCTGCCGATCGTCGCCTCCGAACTGACCCAGCTCGGCCGTGACGTGCCCTGGGGCATTCTCAACGCCTCTGTCGTGCTGCTGTCGATCCCGCCGCTGCTCTTCATCGGGGTCTTGAGCGGCATGCTCAACAGCGCCTTCAAGCGCAAGACGCAATGAAACCCAAGACCGTGAAACCCGAGACTGGAAAAACAAGGAATTCCTTCATGCAAGCATTGGTCCTCGAGCAAAAAGGCAAGCTCGCGCTCCGGGAGATCGATCTCCCGCTGGAACTCGGCCCCGATGACGTCAAGATCGCCATCCACACGGTCGGCGTCTGTGGCAGCGACGTGCACTACTACACCCACGGCGCGATCGGCCCCTATTTGGTGCGCGAACCGATGGTGCTCGGGCATGAGGCGGCCGGCACGGTCGTCGCCGTCGGCAGCAATGTCGAAACGCTTGAAGTCGGCGACCGCGTTTGCATGGAGCCGGGCGTTCCCGACCTCTCGTCCCGCGCCTCCAAGCTCGGCATCTACAATGTCGATCCCAAGGTGCGCTTCTGGGCGACGCCGCCGGTGCACGGCGTGCTGGCGCCTTTCACGGTCCATCCGGCCGCCTTCACCTATAAGCTGCCCGACAATGTCTCCTTTGCCGAGGGCGCCATGGTCGAGCCCTTCGCCATCGGCATGCAGGCTGCCGCCCGTGCGAAGATTGCACCGGGCGACGTCGCCGCGGTCATCGGCTGCGGGCCGATCGGCATCATGGTGGCGTTGGCGGCGCTTGCCGGCGGCTGCAGCCGTGTCTTCATCTCCGACTTCAGCGCCGAAAAACTGGCGATCGCCGCGCAATATCCCGGCATCACCCCGGTCAACATTGCCGAACGCGCGTTCGCCGATGTCATCGCCGCGGAAACCGGCGGCTGGGGCGCCGATGTCATCTTCGAGGCGAGCGGCAGCGCCAAGGCCTTTGCCGGGATCTTCGATCTTGTGCGCCCCGGCGGTGCCGTGGTGCTGGTCGGGCTGCCGGTCGAAGCCGTCCAGTTCGACGTACCGGGTGCAATCTCCAAGGAGGTCCGCATCGAGACGGTGTTCCGCTACGCCAACATCTTCGATCGGGCGCTGCAATTGATCGCTTCGGGCAAGGTCGATCTGAAGCCGCTGATCACCGAAACCTTCCGGTTTGCAGACAGCATAAAGGCGTTCGAGCGAGCCGCCTCGGCCCGGCCGACGGACATCAAGCTGCAAATCCTCGTGGACAGCGGAAAGGATTGAGCCATGGCAAACATCATCTGCTCCAGCGTCGACAAGCAGTATGGCGCCGTCAACGTCATCAGCGACTTCAACCTCGATGTCGCCGACCACGAATTCATCGTGTTTCTCGGTCCGTCCGGCTGCGGAAAATCCACGCTTTTGCGCATGATCGCCGGTCTTGAAGACATATCCGGCGGCACGGTGTCGATCGGCGGCCGCACGGTCAACGACCTGCCGCCACGCGACCGCGGCGTCGCCATGGTGTTCCAGAACTACGCGCTCTACCCGCACATGACGATCTACGACAACATCGCCTTCGGGCTCAAGCGCATGAAGGTGCCGAAGGCGGAGATCGACACGCGCATCCGCGCCGTGGCTGCGACGCTGGGGCTTGATCCTTACCTAACCCGCAAGCCCACCGAATTATCGGGCGGTCAGCAGCAGCGCGTCGCCATCGCCCGCGCCATGATCAAGACGCCGCGCGTCTTCCTCTTCGACGAGCCGCTTTCGAACCTCGATGCGAAACTCCGCAACCACATGCGCGTCGAGATTGCGCGGCTGCATCAGAAACTGAAGACCACGACCATCTATGTGACCCACGACCAGTTGGAGGCGATGACGCTTGCCGACCGGATCGTCTTGATGAAAGGCGGTGCGATCGAGCAGGTCGGCACACCCGCTGAAATCTACGAACGCCCACGCACGCTCTTCGTCGCCGGCTTCATCGGCACGCCCAACATGAACTTCATTGACGCTACCGCGGAAAAGACGGAGGGCGGATGGCTACTGCGCAGCGACGGCGGCAACTTTTCGATCCCGCTTGAGAGATTTTCCCTTCGTCACGAGCAGAAATTGGTACTCGGAGTACGCCCGGCTGATCTCCGGGCCGCAGCAGAGGGGATCAACCGCATCTCCGGCACCGCCGACCTTGTCGAGTTTCACGGCAACGACGCGCTCGTGACCTTCCTCTTTGGCGGCAAGGAAATCGGCGCGCTGGTCAAGGCCAACGCCTGCCCGAAGCCAGGCGATGTCGTATCCTTCGGGATCGAACCGGAGTGCCTGCATCTCTTCGATCGGGAGAGCGGCCTCTCGTTGCTGACGTCGTGAGCCGGACGATCAGTCCGTAGCAGGCTGATCGTTAAGCCGCGCTGGCGAAGGACGCGGCTGGCTGCGGTCCGGCTGTCATCAGCGTGAAATCGAAGGACGCGGGAACATCGGCATCCAGAACATATTGCCGGTGCACCCGCAGAAAGTCGCGCTTGATCCGGCGATAGCGGTCGGCTGAAAGCAGGTGCTTCAGCCTTATGTAGACGATCGGCGGCTGCGGCGCGTCGCGATGCCCGGCAAGAGCGACGACCGGACATCGGTAGAAATTGATCGCATCGGTCAGGCACTGGACATCGAACCAGAAGATCTCCTTCACCCGGGCGATCGCGCCGACCCGGGCCCGCAAGACCTCAGCGGAGCGAAGCAGCGCGCATTGCAGGATCGCGCCACCGAGCGTGACGAAGACGACGCGCTTTCCTGCAAACAGGTCCGGCTCTCTCTCAACCAGGGCGCCGATTACCTGCGTGGCGATGCTCGAGCCCATGCTGTGGGAACTGATGACGTATTCGTCGGCCGGCTCGCTGAGAGCAGCCCGCGCGGACGCCAGGTTATACTCAACCCATTGCGCCAAATACGGTTTTTCCATGCGGGCAACGGCAACGGCCAGTTCCCAATCGGAAAAGAGATGCAAGGTATGCCATCTGTCAGACCAGGGAAGAAATAGCTTGAAGAAGAAGACGTAAGCCACGATTGCGCTCAAGACCAGAAGCGAAGACTCCAGCGCAAGCCAATAGGGCGCGGTACCGATCAGCAGGCTCAGGGCAATCCCGATCGCCACAAGCAGGAACGGGAAAACGAAAAACAAGCCGAAACGCCACGCATGCCTGAAATAGGACAAGGCGGCGCCCTCCCAGACGACGCGGGCAGCGCTTAGAAATCCACCCGCGATCCGTTGCAGCGTCGGCCGGCTGTTCAGGTTCCTGACGATATCGTCGTGGTCGAAGACATAGACGCGGCTCAACGTGCGCCAATCGTCGCCTTGGCTGTCCACGTCGAAGTAGCGGCTAGGTCCGTCGATCTGGACCGGTCCGACCTGGACCTCGAAATCCTGAAGCTCGGCCGTCTTCAACGCCGACCGGTTGTAGCGGGCCTGATGCTTGACCGCATCCAGAGGTTCGAAGCCTGGAAAGTGCAGCACAATGCGTTTCTTGACGTGCCCGGGCGATATGTCGTGCGGCAAGCGAGTAATCTTTCAATAGGCGCAAAACGCCCGCCCCCGCATCCCGAACAAGACGCAAGAGCGGGCGCTCGATGAGCGCCGGGTGTTCCCAGCCTGCCGGAGACGTCACCGATCTCGGTGTCGAGAATATGGCCAAATGAAACGATACACTCCGCATACCGTAAATTTGCGGCACCGGCGGCCTGCTCTGCTCTATGCGTAGCTGTGCGCCCATCGCGCGGCGCAACGGGGTCCGAAACCACGGACCTTGGTCCTATCGAACTCCGACGAATGTCCGGCCATGCGCGGGGAAAGGTCCGGTCTCGGCCGTTCGCCAAAGACACGCGTTGACTGGTCGCGCCGGCCGTGGGCAAAGTCTAGTCTTTCTGCCGCCGGACCGGCGATGGGCCGCACCAGCCGGGCGCGCAAAAGGGATTCCAGAGGTTTGATCGTCGCCATGCCCCGAACGTTTTTTGCCGCGCTCTTCTGGGCGACGGTTTTTCTCCTGGCCACCATTTTGCCTTACAAGATCACCGTCACGGCCGCCGGCGTCGCTATCACGGAAACCGTTGCGCTTGCCAAAAACGAAAACGGAGGCGGAGGGGGCAATGGTGGCGGCAACGGCGGCGGCAGCAGCAATGGCGGCGGCAATAGTGGTGGCAATGGCGGCGGTGGGAACAGTGGAGGGAAGGGGAACAGCAGTTCCAACAGCAACAGTTCCGGCAGCAACTCCAAAGCATCGCGTTCCACGAAGGAGCCCGACGACGATAGTGGCGTAGGTGTCCGCCACAAGGGCGGCATCAGCGAGGTGATCACGAAGGGGCGCTACATCATGAAAGATGCGCGCGGTCGCACCATCGTCAATCGCCGTGCGACGGCAGCCGACAAGCAGCGCCTGCAGGCGCTCGCGCACTAACACCTGCCGCGCCGTGGTGCGTGGCGATTTGCGACAACGGACGTCTACGCTTCGCGGGCATCGCGCAGCACCATGGCCGCTTCGGTGCGATTGCCGACACCCAGTTTTGTCATGATCTGGGTCATGTGGTGCTTGACGGTCTTTTCCTGCAGATCGAGCTCGATGGCGACGTGCTTGTTGCTCATGCCCGCGGCCACCAGCTGCAGAACTTCCTTTTCACGCGGCGTCAGGCTGGCGACGAGGCTGGATTTGCCGGATGCCGCCGCCGGCGAACTTCGGCTGGAAAGAAGCTTGGCCGACAGGTTGGGCGCCACGTAACGCTCACCGCCAGCGACCGTGCGGATGATGTCGGCGAGCGCCGTCGCGCCGACGCCCTTGAGCACGTAGCCGGTGGCACCGCGATCGAGTGCGGCCGTTACATCGTCACCGTCTTCGGAAACCGTGAGCATGATGATCTTCTGCGACGGTGCAATGTCCAAAATGGCCAAGATGGCATCGAGCCCGCCACCGGGCATCGAGATATCCATGAGCATCACGTCCGGCGCGAGGGCCCCGGCAATGCTGATCGCATCATCCTTCGAGCTGCCCTCCGCAACGATCTCGAACCCGGCGATCTCCGACAGGCTGCGGGTGACCCCTTCGCGAAACAGGGGGTGATCATCAACGACGGCAACGCGTATCTCTGCCACCATGCTCGTCACATCTCCTTGATGCTGGTCGTCATGCGAACGGTCGTCCCGCCTGCATCGACAATAAGTTCAAATGTTCCGCCGAGACTTTCGATCCGTTCCCGCAATCCGGCAAGCCCGAGGCTCACGGGCTGAACCTTGTCCGGGTCGAAACCGGGTCCGGCGTCAGCGACCTCGATCGTGACGCGGTCGCCATCCACCCACTGCGTGACGCGCTGGCCAACACCACCGGCATGACGAAACCCGTTGTTGAGCGTTTCCTGCACGAACCGGTATATGCAGATCTTTGCGGCCTGCGACAAACGGTCTGGAGGATTGGTCATGGAGAGTTCGACCGTCACGCCCGTACGCTGCTGGTGCGCCTTGACGCTGCGCTGCAGGATTTCCGTAAGCCCGGCCGTTTCGATCTGCGGCAGGACAAGGCCGCCACAGATCGTTCTGATCTCCTGCATCGCTTCATCCAGGCTTGCCCTGATCGCGCCGATTTCGCGCTGGCGCGCGGTGGCCGGCGTCCTGTCGTTCTTCAGGGTCTCGCTGTCCAGTCTCAAGGAGGCATAGGCCACCAGTTGAGCGGGACCGTCGTGCAGGTCGGCGCCGATCCGTCTGAGGTAACTTTCGTTCAGCGCGGTCGCACGTTGCGATGCCCGCTGGAGGCGACCGCGCAAGGTCTCGTTCTGCGCAAGCAATGTCGAAAGCTCATCGACACGCTGCTTGAGCGCATGGCGCTGGCTCTCGATCGTCTTGCTTCCCCGCAGGACGATGGCCGACAGGACAATGAAAAAGGCAAGCGTGAAGGCGGCAACAGCAAGCCAGGTGTGAAGACGAACCCGGTTGAGACTTTGCTGAAAGTCGTTGGCGACTTCGTGAAACTCCGAAACGGCGACCACTTGCCCGGACCAGGGCTGCAGCACAGGATTGTAGATCGCAAGCGCTGGAACGCTGGCCTGCCCCTCCCCGGTATCACCGCCCTGATCGAAACGCGCGACCATCCGGCCCGAAAAGGCCATCCGCAATTCGTCGCCAAGCTCGGCCTTCGTCCCAACCGTCGCCTGATCGCTCGCGTAAAGCACGGTGCCGTCCGCCCGCCAGAGCCGGAACGACAGCAACCGATCGCCGAGCGCTCCCTGGCCGAGCGTCTCGTCGAGCGCGCGCGCGACGGTCTCGTCGAGCACCTCGTTCCTTTGCATATCCGGCAACAGCGGCGCGATGACGCTGTCGACATAAAGTGCGGTTGTCGCGGCCGAGTTTTGCGTCACCGCATCCTCGATGCGGTTGGAAACGAAAGCACCGACCAGCAACATGGCAAAAGCCGCCACCACGCCCCCGATGAGCAGGAACTGCCTGGCGAGAGATTGTGAATTCCAGCGGGTGATGAGTTGATTGACGCGCACCAGGTCTCTCGGATCGGGCCGCCGGCTCACTTGCGGCGCGACGATTGTAGCAAGGCCGCGGCACCCTAGCCACTCTCATGCGGTCGTCAACCGTATCGTCCCCGGCGCCCTTCCGGTCGGACCTTTGAGGCGGCCCGCTCGGACCTAAGTCCTAGGTGGCGCGGCAATGGTCGGGGGCAGATGGCACCGCCCGGGGCACACAGATATCCTCGCCAAATCAAAACCGGCTGCCTTCGTTCGCGAAGGGAGGCCTATACAGACGTTATGGAGGTCCTGATGGCTATCAAAAACATCGTCGCCCGGAGCATGTTGGCCCTGACGCTGGCGGTCGCGCCGCTTGCCGGCGGCACCGCTTGGCTCGTCGACGCGGCCTATGCCAAGGGTGGCAATGGCGGAGGGGGTGGCGGCAGCGACCGTGGCGGCAGCGACCATAGTGGCGGCAACGGTGGCAGCGGCCACGAAAGCCGTTCCGGTCACGGAAAATCGGGCGGTGGGCGCGAAACCAAGGGCGTGAAGAACGACGACAACGGAGGACGATCGCACCACAAGTCGCAGAGGTCCAACAACGGCGTGAAAGCGTCGAAGGCCGCAAAGGCCGAGAAGCCGGCAAAATCGGCAACACTTGTCACGGACCCGGTGCTTGAGCCCGTCGCCACGCCGGGATCCACCCCAGGGTTCCGCTCGCTCAATCGCAATTACCACGCTTACCTGAACTCGAACGATCCGAAGATGGCCGCGGTTTCCGCCTACGCGATCGCCTATGCAGAGTTCGAGGCCGAGAACGGCACGGACGCCATTCCCGCTGATCCGGCTTTGAGCGATGAAGCGTTGCGCGAGGCGCTGGCGAGCTTCACCAAGGACGGCGTGGTAAGCGACGACATGGTTGATGAAGCCAAGGGAATTCTTGGCGTCGGACCAGCCGTAGGCAAGATCGACGAGATCCGCGACACGCTCCCGCCACCGAATTCGGACGAGACCGACCCCGAAGTCGAACCCGTGCAATAACAACGAGCCGCCGGCAGCCGCGACGTGCGGCTGCCGGCGGCGAAACCGAGTCCGGCCACTTTCTTGGATCTCCAGATGTACGATCGCGTTCTCGACGTTTTCAATGAGGCAGCCACGCACGGCCGGGTCGGCTTTTCATTGCAGCACGTCAATTCTGTCGCCGATGTCGGCCAGATCCTTTACTCGGAATGTCTCGGAAGGCTGGTCAAGCCGGATGGCGTGATCATGACCGCCGGCGAATTCATCGGCTATCTCGAGGCGGCTGGCCGTGTCGCGGCCCTCGACCGGCACATGCTCACCCTCGCCTTCGATTGGCTGGCGTGCCATCCGTGCGGTGACCTCGGCTGCAACATATCCGCAGATAACATTTCGAACGAGCGCAACCGCGCGCTTCTCTTCGACCTGCTCGTTGCGAACGCCTCGCTCGCGCCGCGCCTCGTTCTCGAATTGACCGAAAGCCTGCCGATTTCGGCCCATCCCGCGGCCGGAAAGTTTCTGCAAAGCCTGCGCGATCTCGGCTACCGGATTGCCGTCGACGATTTTGGAACGGGTTTTTCCACGCCGGAGGCGCTGTTGTCCTTGCCCGTCGACATCGTAAAGATCGACGGCTTCTTTTTGCGGCTTGGACGCAGTGAGGCCAGACGGTTCCTCCAGCACATGGTCGGCCTTGCTTCTTGCGTCGCCCCGGTCGTGATTGTCGAAGGCGTCGAAACCTACGCCCAGTTCGAAACCGCGCAGGCAGCGGGCGCAAGCCACGTTCAAGGGTTCCTGCTGTCGGAGCCGACCCTTAGCCCGCTGTTTGGGGGTGTGGCCCACCACGCTCGAAATGCGATGCTGTGCTGACGACGGACGATACCCCTCGCCTGATGTTTTCCTTATACCGCGACCCCGCTTTCCCAAGCGATTTCAGATGTCGATCCGTGGCTCCATGGTGAGACCGAAGGCGGCGCCGACATGGACAGCTTGGCGCGAGGATAACCTCTTTCCGTTTTGCCTTCATGACGCCGCTTTTCGGTGGCTTGAGACGCGCCTTGCCGCCTGAACGCCCGGCGTTGCGGCACGGTTCACCGATACACAGCTATCGACCTGATGTGCGCCAGCGGGATTTCCATCGCCGGCTGAGCGACGACGACGACACACAAGAGTGCGAAGCAACCGGCGCCGGCTATCCCGGATCCAGGGTTTCGCCGCAACGAGCAAGACAATGAAATTCAAGCATGGGTTCAAACTCAGCGCCAGGACCAGCCGACGTCTTCCCACCGAGTACTTCGTGCTGGCGAATGCCCAACCCGAGGGTGCCGTGATTGGCTCGCTGGGCGACCAGGCGATACGCGAGACCGTGACGGATCAGGACGGCCAGCCCTACCGCTTCGTCGGGGTGGCGCCGCGGCGTCCGGATGGCGGCCTCGACGTCCAGGCACTGCGGCCCGGCGAGTGGATCGTTCAGCCAGGACTGGTCTATGCGGCGGCTCCGAAGGAAACCATGTCAGCGAGAAACACGGATCGCGCCGCCTGACGGCCTCGACCGCCTTCAGACCATCGCGCCTTTATGGCTTCCAGCTTGTCTCGCAGAGTTGAGCCTGATGAGAGCGAATGGCTACGGCTCAATCTCTCCGCTCGTCGCTTGATTTCCGCCGCGATGATTTGCGGCGCACTCCCCTGCTCTCTTCACACCAGGTCTTTTCGAGCCGTGCACCGGCGATCGGCTGCGCACGGAGGGACTTGGCTGCGGCTCACGCGCAATGTCCCTGTAATCTTGACGCTTTAGCTGCCGGTTAATCGCTCGGACGTCGTGGATCCGCACCGGATCCTGCGATGCAGGCAATCACCACCACGGCGGCTCTGGCCGTTCGCGACACGCCGTGGAAGAGACCGGGATCCATCATGTTCTTCAGCAAAAGCCTTCGCGCCCTAGCATGCATTGCCGCCGCAACCCTCTTCATTGCCGGTTGTGCGTCCGATACGATGAAAAACTATATCGGCCAGCCGGTTGAATCCGTCATCATCGACTACGGCCCACCGACCAACGTTCTCGATCTGAATTGGAACGAGCGAGCCTATCAGTGGCGCAAGATCTCGACGAATGTCGTCGCCGGCACGTCGAGCGGCGAAATCAGAGACACCCGGCGCGGAATGCGCTACGAGGAATACTCGACACCCGGTTACGTCGAAGAGCAGGAATGCTTCTACACCTTCTACGCGCGCATGCAGCATGGCCGCTGGTACATCACCAACTTCCGCCAGCCAAAACTTGAATGCGAATGATGCCGAGGACCAGACAGACGCAATGACAGGTTGGCCGCCCTGCCGGTGTCGGCCAAGGAGGGAGCATTGAATGCGCATTCTGCTGCTGGAAGACGAACCCGAGATGGCATCGGCCCTGAAGACGGCCCTGGCACGGCGCCAGGTGATCGTCGACCACGTCGCAACGCTTGCTGATGCCGAGGCCGTCGCCGAACTCTGGCCCTATGATGTCGTCGTGCTCGATCGACGGCTGCCCGATGGCGAAGGCCTCACCCTTATCCCGAAGCTGCGGACCCTTGGCGTTGAAGCACCGGTCCTGATGCTGACGGCGCTCGGATCGATCAACGATCGGGTGAGCGGCCTCGACGCCGGTGCCGACGACTATCTTTCCAAGCCCTTTGCCGTGGAAGAACTGATGGCCCGGTTGCGGGCTCTTGCCCGCCGGCCAGTCTCGCTTAAAGCGGAGCAGACGAAGGTCGGCCGGCTCATCTACGATTTTCGCCACCGCGAGGCGGCCGTCGACGACAAGCCGCTCGACCTCCTGCGGCGGGAACGGCTCGCACTCGAGGCCTTGATGCGCCGCCCCGGCCGGACTGTGCTGCGGGCAACGTTGGAGGAATCGGTCTACGCCATGGAAGATGAAATCGAATCCAACGCGCTCGACTCCCATCTCTCCCGCCTGCGCCGAAAGCTCGACGACGTCAGCGCCGGCGTCGAAATCAGGGCCATCCGCAATCTCGGCTATCTCCTGCGCGCGACAACATGACCGAGATCCGTCCGCGCTCGTTACAATGGGTGCTCGTACGCCGGCTGATCCTTCTGCAGGCGGCGACCCTTTTCGTGTTCATCGGTCTGCTCGTCGGTGCGCTCTTCATCGCCCAGCCGCGGCTTGTGCTCGAAAACGAGGCTGCACTCGATATCCTGAATCGCGCCGTCGGACGCGACGCGAACGGCGGGCTGATGGTGCGCCAGACGGAGGAACTCGCCGACCTACGCCAGTCCTACCCCAATCTCTGGTACGTCATTCGCGACGTAGGCGGCCAGATCCTGCGCCAAGGAGACGTTCCCGCGCCCTATTTCGCAAGCGGCGGCGACCTGCTTCAGCGGGTCGAAGGAGCGACATTGCTTTTCACCGAAGGCGGAAAGCTTCCGGACGCTGTCCTGCGCAATGCGGAAACCGACGCCGGACGGGTCCAGATCATCACGTCGACCGTTTCGTCTCGTCGCGACAATGGCCCGCTGGATGTGCAGATCCATGTGAACGTCGACGTCGCGCGTGACATCGACGGCACAACCACCTGGACCGAGGTCGTGCCGGTGCTCGTGCTGCTTGCTCTTGGATTCCTGCTGCCGATTGTTCTTGTAATGGGCGTGACCACGCTGATGACAACGCCTGCCGTTGTTCGCCGCTCGCTCGCCAGTCTCGTTTCGACCGCCGACCAAGCGGGCCGCATCGACATCGATAACCGCGCAGTGCAGCTTGAAACGGAAAAGGTGCCGTCGGAAGTCGCTCCTTTGGTGCAGGCCTTCAACAAGGCACTGGCGCGGCTTGGCGAAGGGTACGATCAACGCAACCGTTTTCTGACGGACGCCGCCCACGAACTGCGCACACCCATCGCCATTCTTCGCACCCGCGCCGAGCTTTTGCAGGAAGATGTCGAAAGCGCCCGGCTGAGGCTCGATATCGAGCGTCTCTCCCATCTCGCTCAGCAGCTTCTCGACCGGCAAGTGCTTGAACATGCCAGCGATGCGCCAGAGGTGGTGGACCTTGTCGGGCTTGCGAAAAACACGGCAGCGGATTTCGCGCCGCTCGCATTTGAAGCCGGCTACGAATTGGCGTTCGAAGCGAAGGTGCCGGTGGCGAAGGTCAACGCGCGGCCGCGCCAGATCGAACAGGCTGCGGCCAACCTGTTGCGCAACGCCATAGAACATGGCGGCGGTGCCGGGACGATCACTGTCCTTGTCAACGCGGAGGGTGGCCTCGAAATTCACGACGACGGCCCCGGCATTCCCGCGGCCGAAAGGGAGCGGGTCTTCGAACCCTTCTATCGGCTGCGTCCGCGCTCCACCGGTGCCGGGCTCGGGCTTAACCTCGCCCGCGAGATCGCCCGCCTGCATGGCGGCCGCATTGATATCCTCGCTGGCCCATGGCAAGGCACGCGGATCCGGCTGCAACTGCCGCTCGTCAGCGACGCTCGCCCAGTGAGCGGTCCGGCCCGTTCCACGGCCTGACAGAAACGGGCGAGAACACCAACCCCGATTTTCTCAAAAGCTTTGTGGTTCCCCCCTTATCAAGGCGTGACGGATGCTCCACATTTGCTGCGACACATCGTGACCGCTCGGTTCACGCAGAGCACATCCGTTCGACCGTCATGGAGAACAGCAATGCAAACCCCATCTGAGGCCCCTACCCCTTCACTTGAAGATGGCAGCTGGCCCGTCCGACGCCGGAGCGTACTCGACTGGCTGATCATCGAAACGCGCGACCAACGCTTCATCGACAACATCCTTGTCGAGATGTGCGAACGGCTGGTGGCGGCCGGGGTGCCGGTCGCCCGTGCGACGCTGCATTTCCGCATCAACCACCCGCAATGGCTTGGTGCCCGTATCCTGTGGAGCAAGGGCCTCACCGAAGGCGAGATCGACCTTTATGACTACGGCACTCAAAACACCGCCGTGTACCTCAAGAGCCCGCTTTATCTCATCCACGAAGGCGCGCCGGAAGTCCGTACCAATCTGGAAATTCTTTCAGACGAACACGCCCAGAACTCACTCTATGTCGACTTACAGGCGGACGGTCTGACGGAGTACATCGCCTGGCCGCTCGAACATACGCTCGGCAAACGCCACGTCGTGACGTTTGCCACAGATCGCAAAGGCGGCTTCGAAGAAGAGCACATCGCATTTCTTCAAGATCTCCTGCCCGCCCTGGCGCTGGTGAGTGAAATCCGGCTCAAGAACCGGTTCGTGCGAACGCTGCTTGAAACCTATGTCGGCCCGCATGCAAGCGAACAGATCCTGGCCGGCGCCACGACGCGCGGCAGCGGCGTAACGGTGAGCGCCGCGATCCTGATCTGTGACCTTAGAAACTTCACCCAGCTGTCCGATCTCTGGCCACGCGACGACGTGATCGATCTGCTCAATTCCTATTTCGACGCCATGTCGGAACCGATCGAACGCCATGGCGGCGAGATCCTCAAGTTCATGGGAGATGGGCTGCTAGCGATCTTCCCGCTGAGCAACGCGGACGCAGCGGAAAACCTGCTCGAGGCCATCCGCGAGGCCGAAGCGGCCATTGCCCTGCTCAACGAGGACAACCTTGCCAAGGGCCGCGAGCGGCTTGGATACGGTATTGGCGTGCATGTCGGTGACGTTATGTACGGCAACATCGGCTCGCGTCGGCGGCTGGATTTCACCGTGATCGGCCCCGCAGTCAATATCGCTTCGCGGCTGGAGAGCCTGACGAAAGAGACGAAGCGTCCGGTACTCTTGTCGCGGGCCTTCGTCGAACTGGCCGGTTGTGGCTCCCGTATGGAGCATTTAGGCGCCTATCCCGTGAGGGGCATTGGCGAGCCCATCGAAGTCTACGCCTTCTCGGGCAACGGTCCGGCACCAACCTTGCGGATGGTTGCCGGGTAATCTTCGCAGCCGCGCATCATCGATAGGCTAGCCTATCCGGGGAAAGCCTCTGGCATGGACCAAAGTTGTCCGCGGACAACTATCGCGAAACGTGGCGCCGCGGCCTACCCGATTGGGCTCGGAGCAAACTGCGCGACCAGTTCGTGGCGATCTCCGGGATAGGTGAGGCGCACATGCGTAACCGGCGCGCGCCCGCTCCAGGTGCGCCGCTCGATCACCAGGCAGGCGGTGCCGGTGGCGATATCCAGTGCCTGCGCTGCCATCTTGTTGGCGGCAACGGCGCGGATACGGTGCTCGGCCGTGCTCCACGGAACCTTACCGAGCAGCCACGAACCGGGCGCTGACGCCTCGAACAGTTCCGCCTCCGCCTCGGGCACGGCCGCAAGGCTGATTAACCGTTCTTCGAAACAGAAAGGACGGGTGCCGGCAAAATGCCGGCATGTCAGTTCCAGCAGCCTTGCCGATGCGGGAAGGTCCAGTCGTTCGACGTCCCTGCCCTCCACCTTTCGTACCCTTCGCTCGTCCAGCCGGAAGCTGTAGTCGAGCCCCAATGACTGAACTTCGAGTTTGACGTCGTGGATTTCCATGACGGCAGACTGAACCTGAGGAAACGTGACGTAGCTTCCGGACTTGCGCCGGCGCTCGATCAGGCCGCGCTTGACGAGTTCCGTCAACGCCTTGTTTACCGTCATGCGTGAGCAATCATACTGCTCGGTCAGCTCGTGTTCGAAAGGGATTCGGTGCCCCGGGGGCCATTCGCCTGAAAGGATCCGCCCTTCGACTTCGCCCAGAATACGCTGGTGCAATGACAATGACTGCCCCTGGTCGGCGACGCCTTGGGTCTCATTCGAAGCGGTTTGATCTTGCTTGCTGTCCATGACAGCGAACTTAATCAATTCGCGGGCCCGAAACAGCCCTTCCCTCTCCGATTTGCGCTTTTCCACGGCGGGCACCGAAGCCGATGTTGACAGCTGTCAACGGCCGTACGCCGCACCTTGCGTGGTCAGACAAGAAAGATGATCAGTAAAGCAGGTGCCAGGGCGTGAGAAATGCGCGCGCCCACTCCTGATTGCGATCACACTCTTCGCCGGTGCTGCTGTCGGACGCCTTTGTGTCGACGTCCGTTCGCGTCTGCCGAACCGGCTTCATCGCCTTTGGCGGTGGCGGGGCAAGATAACCGAGGGTCATTCCACCAAGATAGAACATGTCGAACCTTCTCGCGTCTTCGATGGACACAATCCTGACACAATCCCGCTCGCTGTCAATAGTCTATAAATTCTATGCTTTAATTGGAAATGTTAGGACGAGGTTGTCTCTCCACATGCACAGGCGCAAGACGGTAGCACACACCAGCCGGTGGAGTTGTCCGCGGACAACTCTTGACCGCGCGGGCTCTCCTCTCAGGCGCACCCGCCGAGCATCGGCGCAAATCGCTATGCATTTGTAAAACCGCGCCGAATCGGAGCATAGTGCATCTGCGCATATTGTCCGGATATGACGGTTTTTGCGCAGTTTTCGGGGATATCGATGTTGCAGCAAAAAATTCAGAGCGAGGACGTACAGGAGCATCTACCGACGCTCCTGGCAGCCGACGCTTTGGAACTTGCGCATCAGTTGCAGCAGCATCAAAAGAAAATCTTCCCCCCGCAGGCACAAAAGGCGATGCGCCTTTTCAGTCCTGCCGAAGCTGCCGCATTCATCGGAATCGGCGAAGGTTACCTCAGGCAGGTGGCCTCAGAGGGCCATGGCCCCGCACCGTTGTCAAACGGCCGGCGCATGTACGCCGTCGACGATATCGAGCGCATCCGCCGCGTTCTCGATGAAGGCGGGAAGTCCGGCAAATACGTGCCGCACCGGCGCGGCGGTGAAAAGCTGCAGGTGCTTTCCGTCATGAACTTCAAAGGCGGGTCGGCA